>LSQX01181287.1_pt2 | contig 24835 bp, 17 predicted proteins | sample 654561 | NCBI WGS metagenome assembly LSQX01 (sample SAMN04489861, study PRJNA283612) | anaerobic digester metagenome | isolation source: 4 biogas reactors fed with cattle manure at either 37C or 55C with and... | place: Denmark: Kongens Lyngby | collected 2014
ACCTGTCCTCCGTTAACGAGAGCCTGGCATACGTTTGCGGGGCATTTCTTATCATTGATATGTGCATCATATTCGTTCCGGAAATAACGTATCGTTGTTAAAACAGGGTTGGGGGCAGTTCTGCCCAGTCCGCAGAGAGAGGTGCGTACTATCGAATCGCTCAGTTCAAGCAGCACATCAACATCCGTCTGTTTACCGTTGCCTTTAGTAATATCATCCAGGATTTCAAACATCTGTTTTGTTCCGAGCCGGCAGGGGATACACTGTCCGCAGGATTCCTGCTGCGCAAAATCGAGAAAAAATCTGGCCACGTCCACCATACAGGTATCTTCATCCAGAACTACCATACCGCCCGAGCCCATAATGGAGCCGGCGGCTGCCAGTGAATCAAAGGCAATCGGCAGGTCGAGCAGCTCGGCAGGGAGGCATCCTCCCGAAGGTCCGCCTGTTTGTACGGCTTTAAACTTTTTGCCATCGGGAACGCCTCCGCCGATGTCGTATATTATCCGTCGAATGGTAATGCCCATCGGTACCTCGATTAACCCGCGGTTAGCCACCTTGCCGGTGAGGGCAAAAATAGCGGTTCCCTTACTGCTTTCGGTTCCGCGCCCGGCAAACCACTCCGCTCCGTTTGTAATAATAGCGGGAATATTTGCCAGTGTTTTAACATTGTTGATATCCGTGGGTTTTCCCCACAACCCGCTTTCGGCGGGATAGGGGGGACGATGCCGCGGCATTCCCCTGTTTCCTTCAATGGAAGCCAGCAGAGCCGATTCCTCGCCGCAGACAAAAGCTCCGGCGCCTTCCCTGATTTCGATATCGAAACTGAAATCGGAATCCAATATATTGTCACCGAGCAAGCCGTATTGCCGCGTCTGATCGATGGCGATTGCCATTCTCTTAATGGCGAGCGGATATTCATCGCGTATATAGATATATCCGCGGCTGCAGCCGATGGCATAAGCGGCAATAAGCATTCCTTCAAGTACGGAATGAGGGTCGCTCTCCAGAAGAGACCTGTCCATATAAGCGCCGGGGTCGCCTTCATCGGCATTGCATATCATATATTTCGGGAAAGATTGTGTTTTATAACAGGCTTTCCACTTTAAACCGGTGGGGAAACCGGCGCCGCCCAGCCCCCGTAATCCCGACTTTTCAACTTCATCTATTATATTTTGCTGTGAGGTGCCCAGAGCCTTTTCGAATGCCTTATAGCCCCCGCAAGCAACGTATTGAGAAATATCCTCGGGATTGATTACCCCGATGTTTTTCAGAGCTGTGCGCTGCTGAAATTTCATAAAATCCAGCCCGAAGAGGTTGGGGATGCCATCGAGTTCTTTTCCCCAGACTCCCAGTGCCAGGTCGGGGCGGTAATTACCGTTTATCAGGTAATCGGTTATCAGCTCTGAGGCAGTCTCGGGTGTAAGATTTTTGTAAGTAATGCGGGGCTGGCCGGGTTTTATGATATCTACCATCGGCTCGCAGTAACACATACCGAGACAGCCTGTCTTATGAATACGAGCCTTGATGCGGTTCTTTATCAGGGCTGATTCCATAGCTTTGTATATGGATAAGGCGCCGGCAGCTTCGCCACAAGTCGCCATCCCAATAAAAATTTGAGGGATGGAAGGGTCTGTTATACTCTGCCAATCAGATTCAGCCATTGCCCTGAAGTCTGCCGTTATCATCATTAACCTCCGCCAAATAAGTCAAAATTATCCCGGATTTTCGTCTTTATCACCGGGTATTTTCAGTTGTTTTTTTATTTTCTCGCGGTCCATTTTTCCGTAAGTTTCGCTGTTAACGGTAATTACCGGAGCAAGGGCGCAACAACCGACACAGGCAACAGTATCGAGAGTATATTCATTGTCTGCGGAAGTTTCTCCCTCTTTGATTCCCAGCAGTTTTTCGGTTTCTCTGGTCAGCTTTGGCGCACCGCTGATATGGCAGGCAGTTCCGCGGCAAATACAGACATGCCTTCTTCCGGGAGGGGTAAGACGCAGTGATTTGTAAAAAGAAGCTACCGAACGGATGTGCCCGACGGATAAATTAAGATAGCGGGCGATGTGGCTAATCATATCTTCAGGCAAGTAGCCGTAATTAGACTGGAGTTCAAGTAGAATCGGGATTAGTCCGCTTTTATCCTTATTGTATTGTGAGAGCACTTTACCTACCCTCAGGTATTTATATAAAGGAATACTCATCGGGCATTCTGCGCTGCAGTCTCCGCAATCGTTGCATTGGTCGATACCGTGTTTTCTGGCGTCTTCAAATTGGCCGGCTTTGATATCTGCCATAAGAACCGATGGCCAGAGACCTTTATCGCAAACTTCAAGGCAGATACTGCAATCGATGCAAGGGTTTTCCCTGACTATCTCTTTATCAGTCTTTTTGTCATCCCGCTTTTTAAAAAAAGAAAGAACCGGAGAAATTACATTCATTTGCCTGTTACCTCGATACTACAATCTATAAATAGGAGCATAGCAATTTTTTCATATTTATTATATAGCATACCAAAAAATAAAGAAATCGGACAAATATGGTCCATTATATAATAAAATTAGTATTTTGTCAGTACTATATCGGGATATATTTTGAATAGAAGGGTTATTTGCAGATAGCTTTTCAAATACAAATGTGTAAAAATATCTTGACAAAAAAGAAGCGGTTATTATATTGTTATTCAGCACCGGCTGCCGTATTTGCTTCCATCAAACCTCTGTTTGTAATCGTTTCCGCATCCTTAGCATATGAATAATCAATCTGACAAGAGAAGTGTCTCCAAGAGGGAAGAAATTGGAGGCGATGATGGGGTAACGGGTGGCTTGTTAATAAATGAACGAATAATATTAGATTTGTATACTACCATGCTTATTGAATGAATTCTATCGGGTTCAGAATTGTGAGAGGAGGTAAGCGCAATGCGATTTGAGGCTATCAGACCTGCCGACCATATAGGTCCGGTTAAAATACACGATGTGTGTCATGCACTTGAACTGGATTCCGGTTCGGATGCGGGTGCTGTTTCTAAAGATAACGCCGGTACGCGTCGTATAAGCCGTGAAGCCTGTTCGAATATTGAAAAAAAACTGGCGATTGTATTGCCCGTAAAAAACGAAGATTTAAAAGTCTTCGAAGGTGTTTTGAGCGGTATTCCGCACGACTGCTTGATGATAGTGATATCCAACAGTAATACCGATTATTTTAAAAGTGAAAAGGATATTGTTAATCGTTTCTGTAATGTAAATAAAAGGCAGGCGCTGGTTATTCATCAAAAAGACCCGGATTTGGCTAATGCCTTTTCATTTTCCGGTTATCCCGATATCGTCGATGAGGACGGACTTATCCGCAGCGGTAAAAGCGAAGGAATGATTATAGGAATTGTAATGTCTCGAATTATGGGCAGGGAATACGTCGGGTTTATTGATACCGATAATTATGTTCCGGGCGCTGTGATGGAGTATGTTAAACACTACGCTTCGGGTTTCAGTATGGTTGAATCGCCCTATGCTATGGTACGAATTCTATGGCGATATAAACCGAAGCTAATCGGGGAGCTTTACTTCAAGAAGTGGGGGCGCGTTTCAGAAGTCAGCAATCGTTTTGTGAATGCGCTCCTTTCCACTAAGGGCAGGTTTGAAACAGAAGTGATTAAAACGGCTAATGCCGGAGAGCATGCCATGAGTCTGGAGCTGGCTATGAGGCTGACCTACGGTTCAGGTTATGCCGTTGAAACACAGGAACTGATATCCATTCTTGAGAATTTCAGCGGCATTTTGGAACCGACGGAGGATAAGGTTGCGGAACAGGGCGTTGAAGTTGTACAGACCGAATCAATAAACCCTCATTTGCATGCCGAAAAAGGGGCTGACCATCTGCTGCAGGAGATGCTGCTTCCCAGCCTTTCTGTCATATATTACAGCCCTTTGTGCGAAGAACAAACGAAAGAGATGATAAAAAAGCAACTGATAGATATGGAGTGTATAAAAGAAGGGGAAGAAGTACCGAATATTCAGCTAATTGCACCCCCGCAGAATATCGACCTTTCGATGTTTGCCGATAACATAGAGAATATCATGCCGAGATTTGTTGTTCCCGAAAAATCGATTTACCGCATAGCTGTTGACAGGAGCAAAAAATCCGATTCGGCTCAAAAAGTGGTTGTTACCGACCTTGACGGAACTTTACTCGATTCCCAGAATTACTCTTATACTCAGGCACTCGATGCCATCAGAAAATTGCAGGGAATGGATATCCCGATTGTCTTTTGTTCCTCAAAAACGCGCTTTGAACAGGAAGTTTACCGTGACGAACTGAGTATAAACGAGCCGTTTATTGTAGAAAACGGAGGCGCCATATACATCCCCAAGGATTATTTCAGATTGCCGTTTTCTTACGATAAAGTTGAATCCGACTATATGGTTATCGAATTCGGCATTTCCTACCAGGAATTACGCTATAAGTTAAAGGAAGCTTTAGATGAGGCTTATAGTCATATAGAAGCCAATAACCTGGGAGAATTATCCCTTAACAGTTTTGGTGATATGACTGTTGAAGATGTTGCCAAAGAGACAGGGCTGGGATTAAAAATGGCTTCACTCGCAAAGCAAAGAGAATACAGCGAAACATTGACGATTAAGGGAAGCAAGCGCGCGATGGAAGCAGTATTCGAATACATAAAAAAAGCCGGTTTGCTGTACACCTTCGGCGGCAGATTTTATGAAGTTACCGGTGGCAATGACAAGGGAAAAGCGGTAAAGGTACTGCTTGAACTTTATAAAATGAACTTTGGGACAGTTACTTCATTCGGGATAGGCAATAGTTTAAATGATTTACCACTTCTTGCACAGACGGATTTCCGTATGCTGGTTCAGGGGCATGATAGGCGGTGGAGCCGTATGAATATCTCCGATATCTATAAGGTTCGGGGAGTAGGTCCGGACGGATGGAGCAAAGCGGTCGAGATGATGCTTTCAAAGTAACAGCAGAATAGGTTCTTTCTATCGTTAGGCTTGACCGCAATGGTATTCAATCCCTATGTTATCGGGGCTTAAATTTAGCTCCGCATTTATCCTGCGACAAGCTCGGTACGAGCGGAGCTAAAATATTATCATATTCGCGAACTGAAAAGCCTATCCGTTTCTTCCGATAAAAGCGGCCAGGTCTGCCAACCGGCAGCAGTAACCCCATTCGTTATCGTACCATGAAAGCACTTTCACCATATTGCCTTCCATTACCATGGTATTGGGAGCATCGACAATCGAGCTGTGCGGATTGCCCTTGAAATCGGAACTGACCAATGGTTCTTCGCTGTATCCGAGTATTCCTTCAAGTTTCCCTTCCGATGCTTTCTTAAAGGCATTGTTGATATCTTCTGCGGTAGCCTCTTTCCCGATTTCGCAGACTAGGTCAACGATAGAAACGGTTGGAGTCGGCACCCTTAATGCCATACCGTGAAGTTTCCCTTTCAATTCCGGTAAAACCAGCGAAATGGCTTTGGCGGCGCCGGTGGTGGTCGGCACCATGTTTTCGGCGGCGGCACGGGCGCGCCTTAAATCTTTATGGTACATATCCTGCAATCTCTGATCGTTGGTATAGGAGTGGATGGTAGTCATCAAGCCTTTTACTATTCCGAAGTTGTCATGCAGTACCTTGGCAACCGGAGCCAGACAGTTGGTAGTGCAGGAGGCGTTGGAAATAATATGGTGTTTATCAGCCTCGTACTTGTCCTCATTTACACCAAGCACGATTGTAATATCCTCGTTTTTGGCGGGGGCGGATATAATTACCTTTTTAACGCTGCCCTGTTTGTGGGCGTTAGCTTTTTCGGCATCGGTAAAGATGCCGGTGGATTCAATTACTACTTCTGCCCCGTAATCCGACCAGGGAATCTGGGCGGGGTCTCTTTGTGAAAGTACTTTTATCTTTTTACCGTCGACAGATATAACATCCTCATCTGCCTGGATATTTCCCTTGTAAGCTCCGTAAGTGCTGTCCCATTTAAAAAGGTGAGCGTTCGTTTTGGCATCGGTAAGGTCGTTTATGGCAACCACTTCCAAATCGTCCAAATGATATTCGTTTATAGTCCTTAAAACCAGTCTGCCGATTCTGCCGAATCCGTTTATTCCTACTTTAGTCATAATTGTCCCCCCTTTATTATCGATGGAATGTATTATCTGTCAGTATTACGCTTTATCATATCTATAAAAGCTTCGATACGGGTTCTGATGTGTTGGTCAAGATAAAAATTATCGTTGCCCTCAAGTGTCAGCATCGGTAATTTGAAAACATCCTTGAATATAATACCACCAATGCCCCGGTAACAGAAAGCCTGAACGTAGTGAATGATGCCGTCTATTTTTCTATTTTCAAGCTCCCTTTGAATGTCTTCTATCCTGTTTGTAATAGAGTACGGATAAGTATAAATACTGTATTGCTTTGCCAGAGATGCTACCGGCTGTGTCATGGCAAACTGTCTCTGTATTTCGTTGTAAACAACCCTGGCGCCGTTGATTTCAAGAAAGCGATAGAGGTCTTTTCCGTAAACGGAAGGGACCCCGATATAAGCCAGTCGAAGGCTATTTTCAGTGTAGGCTTTACGTTTTTCGGCATCTTCAATAACGTTGTTTATTTCTTCTGCATATTTTGTATGGTTGCCGTTGAAATCCGAAGCGGATACCAGCCACAGGTGGTTTTCGAACCCGCCTACTTTATTATCTTGCCAGGTAAGCTCATCCAATCTATCGGCAAGCTTGCGGCAGGGTTCCAGTTGTTTTCTGACATTTTCGGCTTTATCAAGGGTAGTCCCCAGTTGCGTCGCCAGTTTGTTCAAGGTATTTTGCATTTCTGTTTCATCGGGTTCTTGCGGGTATGAAAAAGGAATGGTTTTTAATCCCTTATGCCTCAATACCTCCATTAACATCTCGGTATTGGAGCAATCTCCGCTTGTAACGCACATCACGGTATCGATATGGTATTCCATACAGACTCCGTAGATACCCTTTATCCAACCGCAGCAATTGATGGGGAAGCCATCTTTTTCAGCTAATTTTATCAGACGCTCCGGGTCAGGGTCGCTGATAAATATGTTATTGAGGTCGACCGGCCGGTAACCGGCAGCAATAAGCACTTCTATAGGAACATTGGTTGTAATACCGATTTTCTTCATAATTTTATTCATCGGGTTTTTTACCGAACAGCTCACAGGGCAGGAAGCTCGGTTTATTCCAGATATTATCAATCTCATTTTTGCGGCTGTCTCGGTCGCTTGCCCAGATTATATGATAGATGGGAGGGTTGGAGAAAAGAGCCGGTTGCAGGTCATCGACATATTTATAATTAAGTTCCTTAAGCCCCTTTTTAAAAAGGTCAATCAGTTCTTTGCCGGTTTCATTGTGGTCAATTTTTCCCTCAAGCCTATCCTGCCGGATATTTTGCCAGCCGGTATTGCCGTATAGTCTGTCAATGGATGTTTGGCATTCCTCTCTGGTCAGATTTCTTAAAACAGCCATTTCCAAAGGAAAGAATATCAGAAGGTCTGTTTTATGCCCATCCCAGTCCATCCCTTTAGAAGCAATTTTTTTAACTGTTGTCCAGCGCAATTTTTTATAGCCGACCGGGTCAATCAGCGCCAGCGAAGATTTTGAGCGGGGAATAATGTCAAAAGCCTGCTGCATTATTTTTTCGTTAATACAATTACCGGTAATAATATAACTCCTGTTTCCGTATTTATCAGCCGAACGGCTCAATAAATCAGCTTGTTCAAGGTCATTTACTATAAAAATGCACTTTTGAAAATTGTTTTTTAAGGCAGTTATTTCGGCACTTTCTATGTTGCAGTTATCTATTTTACAGGGATGGAAAGCACTGCCGGCAAAAATATCCAGATAATAATGGTCTTTATAATCGGTTGTATAATTTTTAATAAACTCAGCAAAGCACTGCAGTTTGTGGCAGAGCCATTTGGGTGGTTGCCGGGGAGTTTGCCTTAATCCCTCGTTCATTTAATATCTTCTTAAAGTTTTAAAAATGCCTGCTTACCTGCGTATATTGCCTTATTCCCAAGTTCGGCTTCTATTTTAAGCAGCCGGTTATACTTGGCATTACGCTCCGAGCGGCAGGGCGCCCCGGTTTTAATTTGCCCGGTGCACAGTCCTGCGGCCAAATCGGCGATAGTGGTGTCTTCTGTTTCTCCGGAGCGGTGGCTGACTACCGCCGTCCACCCGGCGCGGTGTGCCATTTCGATAGCTGAGATTGTTTCGGTAAGCGTCCCGATTTGATTCAGCTTTATCAGGATAGAATTGGATGCTTTAGTTTCAATTCCTTTTGCCAGCCTGTTGATATTGGTAACATAAAGGTCATCGCCTACCAGCTGAACCCTATCACCGATTTTCTTTGTTAATAGCTGCCAGCCTTCCCAGTCGTCTTCCGCCATACCGTCTTCAATGCTTATAATAGGGTAGGCGTCTATCCATTTTACATAAAAATCAACCATCTCACTGCTTGTTAAGGTCTTGCCTTCTCGCTCAAGATGATACTTGTCGTCCTTATAGTATTCACTGGAGGCGGGGTCGAGCGCAATGAAACAATCCGTTCCGGGTTTATATCCGGCTTTTTCGATTGCCTCAATAATCAACTCAACTGCCTGATTATTGGATGACAGGGAGGGGGCAAACCCGCCCTCGTCTCCTACATTGGTATTTAATCCTTTGCTTTTTAATACCGATTTAAGGCTGTGATATACTTCGGCGCCCATTTGCAGGGCAGAAACGAAACTATCAGCGCCGGCAGGAACTACCATAAACTCCTGCAGGTCGGTGGAATTGGAGGCATGTTTGCCGCCGTTTAAGATATTCAGCATCGGAACAGGCAGTTTATAGGTTTCTTCGTTTCCCAGGTATTGATATAACGGGGTTTTCAAATATGTTGCTGCGGCGTGAGCTACCGCCAGCGACACTCCCAGAATAGCATTGGCTCCCAGATTGCATTTATTTTCAGTCCCGTCCAGTTCAATCAGCCTATTATCAATATCTCTTTGGTTTTGAGCCGGCATACCGATAAGAGTCGGTGCTATAATATCATTAACATTGGAAACCGCTTTTAAGACTCCCAGCCCCTTATACCTTTTTTTATCTCCGTCACGGAGCTCTACCGCTTCGTATTTACCGGTGCTGGCACCGGACGGAACAGCGGCGCAGGCTATAGTGCCTCCGGCAAGTCGCGCTTCTACTTCAATGGTAGGGTTCCCTCTGGAATCTAGAATCTCTCTGGCTTTAAGGCTTTTTATGGTGGACAACTTTAAACCCCCGAATCTCTAATATATTTTAATCGGATATCATTTCCAGCGCCGTGCTAACCGCATCTAATGCGTTTTCAACGCGGATTATTGAATCGTTAATCTTATCTTTATTGGTAAGCTGCCAGGTATCGATTCCGACTACCGGAATACCGTTTTTCAGTGCGTAGCCGATTTCCGTCAATGTACCGTACCCGCCGCCGACAGCAATAACGGCCTGTGCCGATTTGACGACTACAATATTTCTGGCATAACCGATGCCGGTAACTATGGGTATTTTAACATATTGGTTGGCATCGTTGCGGCTTGTTCCCGGTAAAATACCGACGGTCAATCCGCCTTCGGAAACAGCGCCGCGGCAGGCAGCTTCCATAACCCCGTCCAAACCGCCGCAAACCAGTATAGCGCCATTTTGGGCTATTTCACGCCCGATCTCTTCAGCCAGCTTGATTTCCTGTGCCGAAGCTTTGGAATTACCGATAACTGCTATGAATTTATTTTTAGTTGCCATTATCTAAAACAATCGGATTATAGCATTCAAATTAAGCTATTGGCAAAGTTAATTGAACTTATTCATTGCGGGTTCCAGCCCTTCGGTAATCAGGCATAGCAGGGCGTTTGAAACCTTTGAAATCGATGGTTCAAGTTGCTTCTTTTCATCACGTGAAAAATTACTCAGTACATAGTCAACAATATCGCGGTCATAGAATCTGTCTTCTTCATCTTTTTCGGGGCGTCCGATACCGACTTTAATCCTTATAAACTCACGTGTTCCTACCTCTGCGATTATGGAGTTAATGCCTTTGTGCCCACCCGAACTGCCGCCCATCCTGATACGCACTTTCCCGAGCGGCAAATCCATATCGTCGTGAATTACGATTATATCCTCGGGTTTGAGCTTATACTTTTGCATCAGTCGGTTTACCGATTTTCCGCTCAGGTTCATATAGGTCTGAGGTTTTGCCAGAACGACATCTAATCCTTCTATGTTACCGCGCCCGATTCTGGCATCCGCCTGCTTCTTGTCAAATGTGATTTTATGCTCTTTAGAAAAATGTTTCAGGCATATAAAACCGATGTTATGACGGTTATTCGAATATCCCTGTCCCGGGTTTCCGAGCCCAACAATTAATTTCATCAGATATTAGAATAATACCTGCGCCTGATTTAATCAACCCCGTATAATCTGATATACTTAATATGCAAATGAAAACGAATGATGTTCAATCGGAAATCGATAATCTGAGGGCGGAAATAAACCGTCATAATTATCTGTATTACGTATTGGATAGCCCCGAAATCAGCGATGAAGAATATGATTTGCTGATGCAAAAACTTCGTCGGCTGGAAGAGGAATTTCCGCAATTTTTAACACCCGAATCCCCCACGCAAAGAGTGGGAGCTGCCCCACTTGAGGCTTTTGGAATCGTTGAGCATAAAGTGCCTCTATTGTCTTTGGGAAACGTTTTTTCGAAAGAGGAACTGAAGGTATGGTATAAACGTACTCTAAAGCTCTTAAACGGACAAAATCCTGCTTTTGTTTGCGAACATAAGATGGATGGCTTATCCGTTTCTCTTACATATATCGACGGCAGATTTACTGTCGGCGCAACGCGTGGTGACGGGTATAAGGGTGAAAACATTACGCAAAACCTTAAAACGATTAAAAGCATTCCCCTTTCTTTACCCAAAGGAGCGCCTTCTCTGATTGAAGTGCGGGGCGAGGTTTTTATACCCCGTGAAAGTTTCAATAAATTGAATAGAGAACGCGCAGCACAAGGGCTGCCGCTTTTTGCTAATCCGCGTAACGCTGCCGCCGGCTCTTTACGCCAGTTGGATTCCGCTGTAACCGCAAAACGTCCCTTGGATATCTATATTTACACACTGGCACGTATTGAAGGTGCGCAGTTTCCGAAAACTCACAGTGAATCATTGAATTATATGAAATCTCTCGGTTTTAAAATCAATCCCAACAATCGGTTAGTTGAAACTATAGAACAGGTTGAAGCATATCGCAATGAATGGATGGAAAAGCGCGAGAGCTTGCCGTATGATGCTGACGGTATCGTTGCCAAAATTGACAGCATTGATTACCAGAAGCAGTTGGGGGATGTTGGCCGTGAACCGCGCTGGGCAATTGCCTACAAGTTTCCCGCTATGCAGGCACATACTATTTTGAAAGAGATACGCATAAATGTCGGCAGAACGGGGACCTTAAATCCTTATGCTGTGCTGGAGCCGGTATCGGTGGGTGGTGTAACCATAAAACAGGCTACATTACATAATGAAGATGATATTCGTAGAAAAGATGTGCGGGAAGGTGATACCGTGATTATCCAGAGAGCCGGTGATGTAATACCGCAGGTTGTTGGTCCGATATTGAGTAAACGTCCTGCAATATCGGTGGAGTTTAACTTGCCGGCTAAGGTAAACGGGGTTTGCCCGGAATGCGGCAGCCGCATATATAAACCGGAAGGGGAAGTGATGTATTACTGCCCCGATGCTGCCTGCCCGGCTCAGGCAGTGTTAAAAATAGAGCATTTTGCATCGCGTGGAGCAATGGATATCCGCGGCGTCGGTGAAAAAATGAGTGTGATTCTGTATAAGGAAGGATTGGTAAGCGATTTTGCCGATTTATATACTCTTAAAAATAAGAGGGAAGAGCTTTTAAGTATCGATAGAATGGCTCAAAAGAGTGTCGATAACATGCTGGACGCTATCGAGAACAGTAAAGATCGTTTTCTGGGTAATCTGATATTTGCGCTGGGAATCCGGCATGTAGGTGAAGAGATGGCCGATATTCTTGCTAATGAATTTGGAAGTATTGATAATTTATCCGGTGCAACTAAAGAGAAACTGGAGGAAATTCCCTCTGTCGGGCCTAAGATTGCCGACAGCATTGTGGCTTATTTCGAAAATCCAAAAAACAGGGAAATAATCGAAAAGCTGGAAAAAGCCGGGGTATCGATGAGCAAAGGAAAGCAAGAAACGGGGGGAGGAACGCTTAAGGGTACTGAGTTTGTGATTACCGGCAAACTGGAATCGATGTCACGGCCTGAAGCCGAAGAAAAGATAAAAGAGCTTGGTGGGGTGGCAAAGAGCGATGTAACAAGAAAAACCGATTATCTGGTGGTTGGGGCAGACCCCGGTTCAAAGCTGGAACGTGCCCGGGAAATGGGCATTAAAATAATAAATGAAAGCGAATTTTTTAAGCTTTTAAATAAATAAGAATAGAGATGGAGAAAAACGATTTAAATGGCTGAAATCAAACCTTTTTGTGGTGTGCATTATAACAGGGAAATAACGGGGGATATTTCTAATGTAATATGCCCTCCTTACGATATTATTTCGCCCCGTATGGATGAACAATTGCACAATCGCAATGCCTACAACTTTATCCGCATCGAGTATAACCGCCTGCAGGAGGACGATTCCGATACAAATAACAGGTACACCCGTTCGGCGGCTCTTTTTCAGCAGTGGCTGGAACAAAAAGTTATGGTTACCGATGACGAGCCGGCAATTTATGTGCATGACCAGTTCTTTCATCTGGAAGGCGATCAGTATAAGAGACGCTCGCTGATTGTACGGGTAAGGCTGGAAGAATGGAGTAAAAATATCGTGCGTCCGCATGAAAAAACTTTTAGGGGCCCCAAAAAGGATAGAATTAACTTATTGTGGGCATTGAACGCCAATACCAGTTCCGTGATGTCGATGTATGAAGACAAGGACCTTAAAATAACATCTTTTTTGAAAAAAATGGATACCGGCAAATTGCTGATTTCTACTGATGAAATTGATGGTGAGCGGCATAATGTATGGACTATTACCGACCCTGAGGCGGTAAAAGAGTTTTGTGATTATTTCAATAACAAGCCGCTCTACATTGCCGACGGACATCACAGATATGAGAGCGCACTGGTTTATAAAAAAGAACGCAGCACCTGCGACGTAGTTGAAAACCCCGATGCCCCTTATAACTTTGTGATGATGACACTGATGGATATGGATGACCCCAATCTGATTATATTCCCGACTCATAGGTTACTTCATGATCTCAAACCGGAGACACTCATCGGCCTCGAAGAAAAGTTGAATATGTATTTTGATATTGAGCATTTATCTCTTGATGCCTCCGATGTATGGCAGAAGGTAGATTCAATTATTGAGGACGAAGCAAATATGAAATTGACGGTTATCGGCTTAAAGCAGGGTGCCGTATCGATTTTGACATTGAAGGATTTAAGTGCTGCTGTTGCTATGATGCCCGCAGAACGCTCCGATGTCTATAAAAAAATGGATGTCAGTATAGTCGACCATGTCATACTGGAAAAGATTTTAGGCATACAGAGCGATGATGAAAAGCGGATTGCTTATACTCACGAAAGGAAGGAAGCGGTGAGCCGGGCCTTAAACGGTGATTGCCAGCTTGCCATTATTATGAATATGGTAAAAGGGCAAACCATTAAGGATATTGCCGATGTCAAAGACAGAATGCCGCGCAAATCCACCTATTTCTATCCCAAGCTGCCGTCAGGCTTGATTGTGAATCATTTGGTGTAAAGCATTATACCACTATAATTTTAAAGATGCGTTTGTTCTGAGCTTGACGAAGGATTTACCTTGAAAAATGCGACTTCGATATCTATCTCTACTATAGCAATTTTCGAAGCCGCTATGGATTCGACAGGCTCACCACGAGCGGCTTTTTATTGTCTTTGTGCGCATGGCAAAAAAATCCATATTCTCGTTTGTGGAGCCTTCCCATCGATACACTCAGAACGGGTTCAAAGAGCGGCTTTTTATTGTCTTTGTGCGTATGACAAAAAACGTAGGGACGACCATTGGTCGTCCGCGCATCAGATACAATATGCAAATCACTATAGTAATCGAATTAAATCACCTTTGATTCCCCTTTTCCAAAGTGCAAGAATACGCTCTCTTTATAACGTAAAATATTATAAATTAAACGAAAAGCACTTTTCTTGATAATAAAAAAAGTTAACATAATAGTCATTTACCACTTTGTAAGGGGAGATTGGTAGGTATTTAAGCGGTTAAATATTCCCCGTAACCATCTTTAAGAAATACTCATGCATTCTGTTATCATCCGCCAGTTCCGGATGGAAAGACATCCCCAGCAGGTTATTTTGCCGGACGGCGACAATGGTACCGCTATCTAATTTCGCTAAAATCTCAACATTGTCATTGGCTTCTTCAATCAAAGGGGCGCGGATGAATACCGAGTGGAATGGTTTTTCTCCCAGCGCTTTAATAGCGAGGTCTGTTTCAAAACTGTCAGGTTGCCTGCCGAAGGCGTTGCGCATCACTTTAATATCCATTAGCCCGAGTGTTTGGATGTCGGAATTAGTAACTGTTTTGGCAAGCAGAATCATTCCGGCGCAGGTGCCCATCATCGGGAAGCCATCGAGCCCCATTTTGCGGAGCGGCTCGATGAGCTCATAGTTATTTGCCAGATTAAGCATGGTGGTGCTTTCTCCACCGGGAATAATAAGCCCGTCCAAACCTTTCAGTTCGGCGGGCTTACGTATTTGTTTGCTCTCAACTCCCAGCTGCTTAAGAACACTGGCATGCTCTATAAAAGCCCCTTGCAGGGCGAGTAAACCGATATTCATATTTTATATCTTGACTATATTAGCGCTGTAAACATCGGGCAAGGCTAATAGCTTCTCTATCTGTTCCTTTGAGAAAGGCGCATCCAGTGCCAGTATCATAAGAGCCTGTCCTCTGGGTTTTAAGCGGCTCAAGTGCATATAGCTGATATTTACATCTCCGTCTCCGGCAATCTTGCCTACCGCACCGATGAGTCCCGGCCTGTCTCTGTGGTCGCTGAACAGGAAATAGCCGCCGGTAGGAACAATATCTATCCAGTAATCATTTATCCTGACGACATGTGTTTCTCCGCGCAGCACTGTTCCGGCAACCGTAATTGTTTCCGAACTGGTGGTTACCTCTATGGTAATCAAATTGGCATAGTTTTCACAGGTTGATTCTTTTTGTTCGATAACTTTTATCCCGCGGCGGGCAGCGATAATATTGGCGTTAACAACATTAACTCTTTCTTCTGTTAAACGGTTGAGCACACCCCCCAGTATTGCCGCCTTCAAAGCGTTGGTATCATAGCCGGATATTTCACCCTGATATTTGATGGTAAGTCCGGTCATCTGCCCTTCTCCCAGGTAACTGGCCACGTTTCCGATAGTGGATGAAACTTCAAGGAACGGGGAGAGGAAAGGCATTGCTTCTGCCTTGATAAAAGGCGCATTGACGGCATATTTGGCAGGCTGGCCGTTAAATACATCTATAATTTGCTGTACTACCTCTGTGGCTGCCAGAGTCTGCGCTTCGGTGGTAGATGCCCCGAGATGAGGGGTAACTATGATTTTATCGCAATCAAAAAGCGGGCTTTCTGTGCAGGGTTCATTTTCGAATACATCTATTGCGGCACCGGCAACTCTCTTTTCCTTGACGGCTTTCACCAGTGCCTCGTTATCTATAAGACCGCCGCGAGCTGCATTGATTATGCGTACATTCGGTTTAACTGTAGCGAGTTCCTTTTCACCGATGATATTTTTGGTGGATTCCGTAAGCGGTATGTGCAAGGTTATAAAGTCGGAATCTTTAATCAACTGTGCCAGAGGGACCAATTCTACCTGTAGATTGGATGCCCTGTCGTCTGAAATAATCGGGTCATAGCCTATAATCTTCATCTCCAAACCGCGTGCGCGCCTGGCCACTTCGGAACCGACATTGCCGAGCCCCACAACCCCCAGGGTTTTACCTTTTACTTCCGTTCCCATAAAATCAGCTCTCTGCCACTTGCCTGATTTTAAAGATGAGTTAGCCTGTGGTATGTTGCGAGCCAGTGAAAGCATTAACGCGACCGTGTGCTCTGCGGCTGATACCGTATTGCCGGTAGGCGCATTTACCACGATAATTCCGTGCTGGCTGGCGGCATTGGTATCTATGTTATCGATACCGACTCCGGCACGTCCGATAATCTGCAGATTTTTACCGGCAGCAATGATATCTGCCGTAACCTGAGTCTGACTGCGAACAATTAATGCGTCATAGTTTTTGATTATGGGGATTATTTCTTCAGGAGACTGCTTTGTTTTTACATCTACCTGGGCATATTTGCTTAATAAATCTATCCCTTCCTGTGCTATGGGATCGGCAACTAGTACTCTCATTTTAACTTTTCACCTCAAACCCGGCCTCCGGTAAAGCCACTTTTAATTTGCTCAAGACATCTTTAACGTCTTCTTCGGTAACATAACCCAGATGCCCGATGCGGAATATCTTGCCCGCCAGGTGCAACTGGCCTCCGCCAAGAACGGTATCGTACTGTTCGCGCATTAATTTTAAGAGCAGTTTAACGTCCAATCCTTCCGGAGCGCGAACCGAAGTTACGGTATTTGAAGCATACTTTTCATCTGCAAAAAGCTCTAAACCAAGCTCTTTCACGCCCTGCCTGGTAACATCGGCGATATGTATATGGCGGGCAAATACATTTTCAAGCCCTTCTTCCATCATCATTTGCAGTGCTTTTTCCATAGCAAAAACAACTGAAATTGCCGGTGTCCAGGGAGTTTGACCTTTTTCAAGATAGCTTTTAGCCTTGCCTATATCGAAATAAAAGCGCGGCATTTTTGCTTCGGCGTTGGCTGCCCATGCCTTTTCGTTTACCGAAAGCATCGCCAGCCCCGGCGGTACCATCCAGCCTTTTTGAGACCCTGAAACGACTACGTCGCAACCCCATTCATCTACCGGAAAGTTAATGGAACTCATACTGCTGACAGCATCAACTAAAAGCAGCTTATCGAATTCTTTAACAACTTTGCTTATTGACTCAAGGTCATTGGTAACCCCTGTCGAAGTTTCGTTATGGGTTACCAAAACGGCTTTAACAGCAGGATTGTCACTTAGCGCCTTGCGAACAGCGTCCGGGTCGGCTGCCTTACCCCATTCGAAACTTAACGGAATAACCTCAGCACCGTAGGTTTTTGCAATAGTGGCGAAACGGTCACCGAAGACACCTATGGAAACTGAGAGCACTTTATCTCCCGGGGATAGCATATTTACAACTGCTGCTTCCAGTCCGCCGGTGCCTGATGCCGTCAAAGTAAACACATCATTAGTAGTTTGAAAAACTTGTTTGAGACCGAGGGTTACATTATTTAAGGACTGAGCAAATTCAGGCCCTCTGTGATTGATCATTTGCCTGCTCATTTCCACCAGGGTCTCATCAGGGCAGGGGGTAGGTCCGGGAATACGCAGATTTGTCATTTTCTTAACTCCTTTGAAGAAACGTCTATATTTTTTTATAAAAAGTTACTTAATTATATCTGAATTTATCAATTTAGCAAAACGCCTTTTGCCGACCTTAACGATTGAACCGTCTTCTATTTTTATACTGTTAACGGTAACCGTTTGCCCATTTAAGCTGACAGCCCCCTGTTCTATTAACCGGCCGGCATCGCTGCGGCTTTTTGCCATTTTTATTTTGACTAAAAGGTCTTTCAAATCGATTTCTCTATTAAGATTATACAAGCATTCTTCTATTTCATCCGGTATTTCTTTGTTTTGAACAACTCTGGAAAAGTGATTTTCGGCTTCGATTGCAGCCTCTTTATTGTGCAGTTTGGTAACAATCTCTATGCCAAGTCTTTTCTTCAGATCCATCGGGTTTATTTCATTCTTTTCCACAAGCATTTTCAATTCATTAAGCTCTTCATCCGAAACATCGGTAATCAATTCGAAGTAGTTCATAATAATACTGTCCGGAATAGACATAACCTTCCCGAACATATTTTCGGGGGCATCCGTAACTCCGATGTAATTGCCGAGGCTCTTGCTCATTTTATGAACACCGTCAGTTCCCACCAGTAACGGAACCATCAGAACCTGTTGTGCCCTTTGCCCGAGCATAGTCTGCAGTTCGCGTCCTACCAGAAGATTGAATTTCTGGTCTGTGCCGCCGAATTCCACGTCAGAATTGATAGCCACCGAATCATACGCCTGTAATAGGGGATACAGGAACTCAGTTATGGTAATCGGCTGGTTGGCATTGTATCTTTTGCTGAAATCATCGCGCGCCAGAATCTGTGCGATGGTGAATTTACTTGTCAGTTTAATTACATCGGCAAGGTTGAAGTTGCCGAACCATTCGCTTTGCCAGCGCACTTCTGTTTTATCTTTATCTACTATCTTGAAGAATTGTTCCATATAGGTCTTGGCGTTTATTTTAACCTGTTCCGCGCTCAGCATCGGGCGTGTTACCGAAGCGCCGCTCGGGTCTCCGATTTGGGCAGTCCAGTCTCCTACAATTAACACCACCTGGTGACCCATATCCTGAAATTCACGCAGTTTTTTAAGCCCGACCATATGCCCTAAGTGTATGTCCGGGAAACTAGGGTCAAATCCTTCTTTTAATCTTAAAGGCTTCCCGGTTTTTAAAGCCGATACAAGTTCGCTTTCTACTATTACCTCTGATACGCCTCTTTTTAAAAGTCTTTTAATATCAAGTTCGGATAAATTGTGCATATTTTTATTTCCCATCCAGATTATTTAAGTAGTTTTTTGCCGCTATTACATCTTTTCCTATTTGCTTTGCCAGTTGGTCCGCAGTATCGAATTTGATTTCACTGCGTAACCTGTAGATTATATCAATTTTAAGGTTTTTATGATACAGGTCTTCATTATAATCTATCAGGTGGGTTTCTATGGTTCTTCTGGCATCTCCGAAGGTGACACGTTTGCCGATAAAAGTAACGGAATCATAGCTTTGTCCGTCAAAACCGGTTCTGGTTGCATATATGCCTTCCAGCGGTAAAGCCTGTTCGGCATCTACATAAAGATTGGCAGTGGGGAATCCGATTTTTTTGCCGGTACCGGTTCCCTGTATTACTTCTCCTTCAATACTAAAATAACGTCCGAGTAGATGATAGGCTTTTTCCATATCGCCGGCGGCTAAAGCGTTCCTGATGGAGGTGCTGCTGATTCTCCCAATGCCGTTTTTTACCGGCGAAATAGCTGAAAAATCGAAATTCATCGATTTTGCCAGGTTTTGGAGGAATGCAATATCTCCTTTGCGGGCATTGCCAAGCGCAAAATCCGGGCCTACGATTAGACCCTGCATTTTAAGCCTTTTTTGCAGTAATGAAATAAAATCAGATGCGCTGATAGCGGCGATTTCTGTTGTGAAAGTCAGGGGAATAACAAAATCAACCCCCTCATCTTTAATCAGTTTTATTTTTAACTGCGTATTGGTAAGAAACTGAAGTTTACTACAGGGATTGATAACCTTTCGCGGGTGTTGCTTAAAGGTAATAACACCGCTTCGCAAGCCTTTTTGTTTTGCCCTTGTAATAAGTTCTGAAAGAAGAGCTTTGTGCCCAAGATGCACTCCGTCAAAAACGCCGATTGTTAAATAGGTGCTTTCAGTGGGGGTAAAGTCTGCCAAATCATTTTCAAGTGCCATATTCAATTCCTAATCTATTTAAATATATATAAATATATAGTAAAGAGCATATATGAAGTTTGGGTTGTTTTATTGGGTTTTCCTACACGGAAAAAGATTACATAAATTATAGATGTATTGTTTCCCAGTGTAAAGCCTGAATTAATTTGACATTTGACACATATACTGTATAATGATAGGTGGAAATAAATATAAGAGATAGAATTGACAAAAATTATTTTTTGTGCTACACTTTCTTTTTGCTATTATGCCTCAAAGAAATCAACATATATTCCCGACGCCGAATATTTGTGTTAATGCGCATTAGCACTTTTTTATTTTTTAATTCCGCATTCAGATTTTAAGGAGTGAGAATGGTATCTAAATCGCCAATTCCTTCCAAAGAGGAAAAGTATCCCGTTGAACGCAAAACCTATGCCAAACTACCACAGGTCCTCGATGTGCCTAATCTGGTCGAAGTACAGTTAGACTCTTTTCAATGGCTGCAGGAAGAGGGTATTAAACAACTGCTGGATGAAATATCCCCGATACAGGATTTTACCGGCAACAGGCTGGAACTGAGTTTTATCAGCTATGAATTTCGTGAGCCCCGCCATTCCGAACAGGAATGTTTACAGAAAGACCAGACATATTCAGTGCCTTTATATGTTAAGGCAAGACTACTTGCAAAAGGAACGGGGGAGATAAGAGAACCGTTCGATTTGTTCTTTGGCGACATACACCTTATGACCGATAAGGGTACGTTTATAACGAGTGGCACCGAAAGGATAATAGTCAGCCAGTTATTACGTTCACCCGGTATTTATTTCACCGTGGATGAAGACTCTACCAGCGGTCGTAAGCTAGGGAAAGCGAATCTTGTTCCCAGCCGCGGTGCATGGTTGGAATTCGATACCAGCAGCCGTGATGTTATATCTGTCAAAGTGGATGGCAAGAGGAAGATACCGGTCACTACTTTATTGCGCGCCATCGGGTATGGCAGCGATGAAGAACTGTTGAAAATGTTTGAGAGCGACGACAATTCTCCATCGAGGCATTTTATTCAGTCAACACTTGATAAAGACCCATTGATAAAAAATGAGGAAGACGCACTGATAGATATATACAGAAAATTGCGTCCCGGTGACCCTCCCAATGTTGACAACGCCAGAAAGCTAATTACCAATCTCTTTTTTAATCCGCAGCATTACGACCTGGGTATAGTCGGCAGATATAAACTTAACCAGAGATTAAATATTCCCAAAAAAGAAGACGATGACGACAGAGCTTTAACCAGGGAAGATATGATAGAAATTATTCGCCATATTATAAGGGTGAGTAACAGGGCTGAAACTCCCGATGATATCGACCATCTGGGAAACAGAAGGGTTCGAACGGTAGGTGAATTGATTCAGAATCAATTCCGTGTCGGACTGGTCAGGCTGGAACGAGTCGCCAAAGAGCGTATGAGCATCATAAGTAATGATGTAGTTACGCCCGGCGCTTTAGTCAATATTCGCCCGGTGCTGTCGGCAATCAGGGAATTTTTCAGCGGCTCTCAGTTATCACAATTTATGGACCAGACAAATCCGCTGGCGGAGTTGACGCATAAACGTCGTTTATCGGCTATGGGTCCCGGTGGTCTGTCTCGTGACAGAGCCGGGTTTGATGTGCGTGATGTACATTACTCCCACTATGGCAGGATTTGCCCGATTGAAACTCCTGAAGGTCCGAATATCGGCCTTATCGGTACGTTGGCTACTTACGGGCGTATAAACCGTTATGGTTTCATTGAAACGCCATATCGCAAAGTTGTGATAGAAATGAGTAACTCCGACAAAGAACTGGTTGGGAAGATAGCCGGTGAAGATATTCTTAATGATAAGAATGAAGTTATCTTAAAAGCAGGAGAGGAAATAAACAAAAAAACGGCAGGCGAAATAGCCAAGCTGTCGGCCAGGAATATTCCTATTAAGCCATATGTATCGAACGAAATAGAATACTTACAGGCGGATAGAGAAGATAAGTACAATATTGCTCAGGCAAATACCCTCATAGATGAGAACGGATATTTTCTTAACAAGAGAATCGAGGTCCGTTATGAAGACCGCTATATGATGCTTCCTCCTGAAAAAATAGATTATATGGATGTATCCACCAAGCAAATCTTCAGTGTGGCGGCATCCCTTATTCCTTTCCTTGAACACAATGACGCCAATCGTGCTCTTATGGGGGCAAATATGCAGAGGCAGGCAGTACCTTTACTGTGTGCCGAATCGCCGATTGTAGCCACCGGTATGGAGAGAGAAGTCGCAAAATACAGCGGCCAGGTGCTTTTTGCAAATAATGCCGGTATGGTTATCTCGGTTACCAGTGTTCAAATTGTTGTTAGAAGCGATAGCGGACAGGAAGACGCATATCCGCTGCAGAAATTCATTCGCACCAATCAGGGAACATGCATAAATCAGCATCCTGTTGTAAGCAGCGGGCAAAGAGTTGAGAAGGGTGATGTACTGGCTGACAGCTCTGCTACCGAAGACGGTGAATTAGCTCTCGGACAGAATGTGGTCTGTGCTTTTATGAGCTGGGGCGGTTACAACTACGAAGATGCTATTATTCTTTCCGATAGAATGGTGGAACAGGATAAGTTCTGCTCCATTCACATAACAAAGCACGAGGTTGAAGCCCGGGATACAAAACTGGGACCTGAAGAAATCACCAGGGATATTCCGAATGTCGGTGAAGAAAGCCTCAGCGAGCTGGATGAAGATGGCATTATACGCATTGGGGCAGAAGTAGGACCCGATGATATTCTGGTCGGCAAGATTACACCCAAGGGAGAAACCGAACTATCAGCGGAAGAAAAACTGCTGCGCGCCATATTCGGCGAGAAAGCGCGAGAAGTTAAGGATACATCCTTAAGAATGCCTCACGGTGAATGGGGTAAGGTGATAAATGTCAAGCTCTTTTCACGTGATGAAGGAGCAGAATTACCTGTGCGTGTTAATCAGTGGGTGCAGGTATGGGTAGCCCAGAAAAGATCTGTTTCGGTCGGTGATAAACTGGCGGGACGACACGGCAACAAGGGTGTCATTTCCGTAATTGCACCGGCAGCCGATATGCCGTTTTTACCTGATGGCACCCCGGTAGATATAGTACTCAATCCCATCGGTGTCCCCTCCAGAATGAATCTGGGGCAGATACTGGAAACTCACTTGGGATGGGCTGCCAGAAATATGGGATTCAAAGTTTTAACCCCCGTATTCGATGGAGCCAGCGATACTGAAATCGAAGACGCGCTGGCAAGAACATGGCTGGTGCAAAAAACCGGTTCGATTACTTTAAATTTACAGGGTGGGAAACCCTCGCTGGATCTTGAAAAAGCCAAAAAATGGGTAAATGAAAAGGGTTTCGACGGGGAAAAAGTGTTTAACAGTGCGTTAATCGGTGAGGCGCGCGATGTCTGTTTACGTTTATGGCTGGAAGAGTTGGGTGTGAAAAGTCGCAAACTAAGCCCTATTGAACTAACGGAAACAATGAAAGAAGTTACTGTCAGTAAAAATTCTCCTTCGCCTATAAGCGGCAAGGCTATTTTAAGGGATGGACGTACCGGTGAGCCGTTTGACCAGCCGGTAACTGTTGGTAATATTTATATGATGAAACTGATACATCTGGTAGAAGATAAAGTACATGCCAGGGCAACCGGACCTTATTCATTAATCAGTCAGCAACCTCTTGGGGGTAAGGCTCAGTTCGGAGGCCAGCGTTTCGGTGAAATGGAAGTCTGGTCACTCGAGGCTTATGGCGCCGCACACAATTTACAGGAAGTACTGACTATTAAATCCGATGATGTTGCCGGTAGAGCAAAGACATACGAAGCTATTGTAAAAGGCGAGGATATCCTGCCGCCCGGTGTGCCCGAGTCGTTTAAGGTTCTGGTAAAAGAATTACAGAGTCTCGGACTTGCGGTTGAGGTTATCAATGAAGAGGAGAAAATTATTCAGGCAGAAAAAATACAGGAAAGCTCGGAATTCGAAGGTCTGAGCAGTGCAAAAATGGTATCCGGCAATGAAGAACCGGAAGATATAGAGGGGAAAATAGAAGACTTAATAGCCGATGATTCTTTATTTGAAGGTCTTGGTGCCGATTCTGAAAACAAAGAGAACGATTCCCCAGAGAGTGAGGTAGAATAAACTGATGCTTGAAGTTAATGATTTTGATGCGGTACGCATTTCGCTGGCTTCTCCCGAACAGATAAAAGGCTGGTCATACGGTGAAGTCACAAAACCGGAAACTATCAATTATCGCACGTTAAAACCGGAGAGAGACGGCTTATTCTGTGAAAGGATTTTTGGCCCGATTAAAGACTTCGAGTGTGCGTGCGGAAAATATAAGAGAATACGCTATAAGGGTATTATTTGCGATAAATGCGGTGTTGAAATTGCCCGCTCCAAAGTCCGCCGTGAAAGAATGGGGCATATAGAACTGGCCTGTCCTTTGAGCCATATCTGGTTTGCCCGCGGCATTCCAAGCCGCATCGGTCTTTTGCTGGACCTTTCCGCCCGCAATCTTGAACGTGTCATCTATTTTTCTCATTATATTATCACCGAGGTTAATGAAGAGGCGTGTAACGCCGTTATACAACAATTGGAAAGCGAACTAAGCAATGAGATTGCCAAAAGCAAACTGGCTCTTGATAACAATATTGACGCAATGGAAAGAGACCAGGCAACTGTTGAAGAAATAAATCAAATACGCCGTGATTTTGAAACGGAAAAAGAACAGATGGAAGATGCCCTTCCTTCAAAAATCGAGCAGTTGAAAAGTATACGTAAGGGCGCTCTTTTAACCGAAACTCAATATCAAGAGTTAAAAGAACAATATGAAGATGTTTTTCAGGCTGAAATGGGGGCGGAGGCGATTCTTAAATTATTAAAGGAAATCGACCTGGATGCCCTGCGCAGTCAATTGATACAGGAAACACACTCTTCTTCCGGGCAGAGAAGGCGCAAAGCCAGCAAGCAATTACAGCTTGTCGAGGCTTTCAGGCGCAGCGG
>LSQX01057991.1_pt1 | contig 24824 bp, 27 predicted proteins | sample 654561 | NCBI WGS metagenome assembly LSQX01 (sample SAMN04489861, study PRJNA283612) | anaerobic digester metagenome | isolation source: 4 biogas reactors fed with cattle manure at either 37C or 55C with and... | place: Denmark: Kongens Lyngby | collected 2014
GTGCAGTGCTATCCAGAGTTGCCCGGAAAGAGCATCGGGAAAAATCAATAATTCCCGGTGATACTGTCTATCTTTCCTCCAGTCCTATTCCCGGTAATGAAAAAGCCATCGGTGATACAATCAATCAATTATACAGCCTTGGGGCAGAAGTTATCTATAACGGAATGCTGGATATACATGCCTCTGGTCATGCCTGCCAGGAAGAAATAAAACTAATGATCAATTTGACAAAACCAAAATATCTTATACCTGTCCATGGAGAATTCAGACACCTCTATCATCATGCCCGTATAGCTCAACAGGTTGGAATACCTGTTGAGAATATCCTGATTGCCCTTAATGGAGACATGATTAAATTTAATGGAGACACAGGACAAATAAGCGGAAAGATAGAAACCGGTGAGCTATATATAGAAGGAAACCAGATAAGTGATACTGGTGCTATAGTCCTTAATGACAGAAAGAGATTATCTGAAAATGGTTTTGTAAATGTAATTATAGCAATGAATTCTACTGGAGAACTCCTTGAAAGCCCCCTCTTAATTTCAAGAGGTTTTGTATATAATAAGGAATCTGAAGAATTGCTTGAAAAGGCCAAAAAACAGGTTATTAATACCATTGAAAGACAGAAACAAAGAAATCAAAAAGATAATTCCCTGCTAAAAAAGAAAGTATATGAAGCCCTGAACAAATATTTTTATGAAACTGCCAGCCGTTCACCTCTGATCCTGGTAGAGATACTGGAACTCCCTGCATCAAACCCGGTTTAGATATATAAATCCATCAACAGGCCCCTGATCTCATCAACCTTTTTTAAGACTTCCAGGGCATCAGCCTGTTCTTCCAGAAATAATTCCTGCAAGGCCTCTAAATTAACATTTATCTTCTCTATTATAGTATATGTTTTCATGTATCCTCTTCTATCCCAGCCGAAGGACTGTCTGGCTCTCACAAATTCTCTATTCAGTATCCTCAGGAATTCTTTTACTCTCTTCTTATATTCAATCATATCTTTTTTATCAAGGGATTTTTGAAGTTTTTTTCCCTGTTCTTCAACAATACTGAATAATTTATCAAGCCTCTCCTTGATTTCCTTTTGATTAATCTCGGAGAGCTTTTCTTTAAAATGAATGCTCTTTTCCTGCTTTACCCTCGAATCTGAAGGGGTTTTCTTAAGTTCCTTTTCGCGGCTTTTTGCTGTTGATGAAACATTTCTGTCTATTTTAATCTTCACTGCCCCCTTTACTTTAAACTGAACTTTTTCCCTTTATTTTATATTAATATTATAACATGGAATAATGGATACAACAAACAATACGCAATGCGATTCACATAAAATTATGCTGAAAAATACTATATATTATAATTAGCGAAAAGGGGGATTTGATATGTCAGAAGAAACCCTTAGAATACCGGAAACAGAAAGAAACAGAATGAGGCTTGCCCATGCTTATGTTCCTTTTCAAACCTTTAAAAATGCTTTCCCGCCTGAAGAAGCCTTAAGACGTGGAACGCTTTTTCCTGAACTATATATGCCCTACCGTCCCGGAACAAGAGGGAATTACTGAACTCAGGAGGTGTTTTTATGGCCAGAAAAGATTATCGGCTAAACCTGCCGCTATTAATGGACATTATGGCCCATAATTTTGTTAATGTGGAGACAGTATTATATCTAAATACCCATCCGGACTGTCAGGAAGTCCTGGACCTGCACAATAGAAATGCAGAAAGATATCATAGACTGATTGATGAATACCAGAGAAACCATGGGCTTTTATATTCAAATTATCCTGATGCTGGTTATCCATGGAACTGGATTGATGAACCATGGCCATGGGAAATCAATTATAGATCCTGAAAGGAGGAATAATTTATGTGGGAATATAAGAAATTTTTAGAATTCCCTGCAGATGTGCGAAGAAAAGACCCTGATCTGGCAGCTCTGATTGCTACTCAATTCGGCGGGCCGGATGGAGAATTGTCAGCTTCACTGAGATATTTATCACAAATGTATACCATGCCCATTCCAGAGGCAAAGGCGACTTTAAATAGTATCGGGACCGAAGAATTGGCCCATTTTGAAATAATCGGAACACTGCTCTACAAATTAGTTTCCGGTGTCCCGGCAGATGTAATCAAGCAAACAAGGTTCGCCCCGCATTATGCAAAATGGGGAAGAGCCAATTTTCCGGAAGATTCTTCAGGCAATCCCTTTACCAGTGCTTTCTTTGCCTCACACGAGGACCCTATAGCATCTATTACAGAAAATATGGCTGCTGAGCAGAAAGCCCGGGCTGTTTACGAATATCTGCTTGATATGACCGAAGACCCGGCAGTTATAGACACCCTCGCTTTCCTCCGGGAAAGAGAAATTGTCCATTTTCAACGTTTTGGAGAAGTACTGGACTTATTATATGATTATCAGGAAAAATACCCTTAATTTGAATACCGGGAATTATAATTTGATCAGGGAATTTATTGAGAGCTGTATCCATACAGCTCTTTTTATAATCATTTTTTAAGCTATAAAAACTAACCACAGCAATTTAAATAATGCTGTGGATTAAAATACTTAGAATTCGATTTTAGTAGAAACCGCACCTTTTAAACCCTCTGCAGTTGCTTTAAAGGCACCCAGAATCTGATTCAGCCTATTAATTTCTTTATCAAACAGCTGGAAATAGGAATTAAATGTATTCTGATTTCCAATGAGCAGTAGTATTAGGATTAAAAAAAGGAGAAAATCCATGCTGTTAACATCCATCTCTGAAATTTTTCCCATCTCATCATTCATAATATCACCCCCCCATCAAATCCCTTTTCTATATGATACGTAAAAATAAAATCTTTGTTACTGTATTTTTGCTTTCACAAATTATTAGTCTATACGTATACTATAGTAAAAATAGGGAAAGGAGTGATTTGTTTTTATGGGAGGTTATTATGGAGATAATTATTCCTTTATAATCTTTTTAATATTAATTCTTCTGGTACTTGGAGGAATTGGTTACTATTAAGGTATTAAGTATAAATAAAAAGCTGTTCCCTGTAATCAAGACAGGGACAGCTTTTGAATTATTTACCCGGTTCACAGGCATCTCTTTATCTGAATCAGGAAACATTTTTCCCCAACAGATAATTAATAAATTGTCTTGCAGTTCTCCCTGAACGGCCGTGATGCCATTTCTCCCATTTCAGAGCCATGTCGACAAGTTCCTCTTCAGGCATATAAAGCTTATTTTTAACAGCCAGTCTTTTCACTATCTCCAGATATTCCTTTTGGTCTGGCGACAGAAAGGTAATAGTTATTCCAAAACGTTCAGATAAAGACAGCTTTTCTTCCAGGCCGTCTGCCTGATGTATTTCAGTTACTTCATTCCTATCCTGCCATTTTTCTTTAACTATATGTTTTCTGTTGGATGTTGCATAAAACAATACATTATCCGGTTTTTCCTCAACTCCGCCTTCCATTACTGCTTTCAAATACTTGTATTCTGTTTCAAAATCCTCAAAAGACAGATCATCCATATATAGTATAAAATACAGACCCCTTTTATTCAGTCTTTCCAGTAAATAAGGAATATATTTTATCTCCTCTTTCTTTATTTCTATCAGCCGCAAACCTTTATCATAAAACTTATTGATCAGGGCCTTTATAGAAGATGATTTGCCAGTACCGCTATCGCCATACAAAAGGACATTATTGGCTTTCCGACCTCTCAGAAAGGTTTCCGTATTTTCTATCAACCTCTTCTTCTGGTCTTCATAACCAATAATATCATCAAACTTTATTGTATTGGGAGAAGTTACCCCTACAAGTTCCAGATTATCATCAAGCCTGAATGAAGAATACTGACATAATAAACCGCTACCAGCAACAAAATAAAAATCAGCTAACATTTCAACAATTTGTTCAGGCTTTTCCTTAAAAAAGGTCTGTTTTAATTCTCTATAATAATTGTCTAAAGGGCTGTTACTTTTTTTACTGGTTGCAGAATAATGACTTATAAAACTCAATTCACCAACTCCAATAATTATACCGATATCAGCCAGGGTAAACTGGATTATTTCTTTTAAAATAGTAAGATCATGGATAGCTGCCTGGAAAAGACCAGGATTAACATTAAATCCATATTTTTCACAGGCCAGAGAGAATGGGTTTTCATCCGTAGCTATTAGTTTTAAAATATAACATTGTAATAAATCACCCTGAAAGCCTTCTTCTTCTGCAATTGTAAGCAGTTCGTGGCATAATTGATAATAAGTATTACTATGTTCATGATTAATATATCTATTCAATGATAATATTAAAGACAAGACTTTACTGAAAATATCATCTTTTAAAATATTCCTGTATATAAGCAGCCTCTCCAATTTGGAAAAGTTCATTTTCATCAAATCAAACTGTCCCATACTTTTCTCAACTCCAATATTAGAAATTATATATATATATTCTATCAAATTTTCCATAATATTGCAACAATTGCTACAGATTATATTCCAGTTCAAGTATATTAAGGATATTTTTATCGACAATACCATCTGCCTTCAACTGATATTGTGTTTCAAGTTCCTTAATTGCTGTTGTGAGCAGAGTACCATATCTCCCATCCAGAAAACCATTATAAAAACCTCTTTCCCTCAGTCTCTCCTGCAATTCCATCACATCATAACCAATACTCCCCTCTCTCATGATCCTGCTTATTACTACCTGTGGCCTGGGACCGATAATTTTCACAGGAGTACCGATTTCTACCCAGTCAAACAATTCTTCAACATATTGATTGTGAAGCCTTATACATCCTTTACTGGCTGCAGTACCGATTTCCCATGGCTTATTGGTACCATGAATTCCATATACCCCCCACGGAACATCCAGCCCCATCCAGCGGCTTCCCAGAGGGCCTCCACTGATCCTTTCATATTTATTTATAATTCTCCACTCGCCAACCGGTGAAGGGCTGTCCTTTTTACCTATAGTAACCGGATAGGTCTTAAATGCTTTTCCATCCGAAAAAAGAGACAATGTTCTGGAATAAAGATTTATCACTATACTCAGATCACCGTCAGGACTTTTTCCTTTCCTGGAAGCCAGTATAGACTCATTCAGATTCGCCAGCATATCCCAGGTTTTTGCATCGACAATTCCATCTTCATTCAGGACATAATCCTGCTGGAAGTTTTTAACAGCTTCATAAGTTAAATACCCATAAATTCCATCAAGGGGGCCGTTATAATACCCCAGCTCTCTAAGTCTTTTTTGTAATGATCTGATGTCTTCCCCTTCCATAAAAGGTTCGCTGATTTTTATTATTCTATCTTCAGAACACTCACAGGGATGAAAGGATTCTTCCCCTGTTATCCTGGATGTAAATAATATCATTATAAAAAACGGCAAGAAACTCTTTAATAATATCTTCTTACAGAACATATATCTCTCCTTGTTTTAATTAATTCAGGAACCTATTTTTGCAAGTATCTGCTGATATTATTAGTATAATTCATAGATTTTGATATTATTCTTTCTTTTTCTTTGCCCCCCTCCAAATGAAGTATACCCGACGATGGCCTCCACCCCTTTTGATACAGCATCCGGTTCAAGCATATATGCTGTTAACCGTACATGTCCCTCCAGAAGGATTAGATTTTTTTCTTCATATTCAAATAATATAATCATCGGCGGAAACACTTTACCTGATAATAATTCCCCCGCTGCTCTAAAAAACCGTCATTTTTTACATTATAGACACAAATACCTTTTCTTATATTTTTCACTGCTTCTCTGGCCAGTCCTGTTCCATTTGATATTTCATTCCAGTAGGAGTAATTTATATATTTTATTCTCTCAAGATCTTCTCTCGACAATAAAACCAGGTCCCATCTGCTGATAGCCGGGAAATCTATAAATAGACCTCGGTTTCTTTTGTATCCCCTATATTCACCCAGTATCCATTCCCTGATATTATTTTCATCACTATCATGTATATCCGGCTCAGTTATAAGAGATGGATCAATTCCATGTTTTGTTAATATTTTTTTTATATCATCTGCAAAACGTTCAGAATAAAACTCTGCTCTTAAAAAAACTGCAACCATTTCCGCTTCACTGGATTCCCTGATAAATTCCATAAGCCTGTCTCCCTAAATTGATATCCCTTGACAGCTTCCTGAAATACTTTTATATAAGTTCCAGAAGGTCTTTCAGGCTGCTTCCATGGTAGTCACTTATTTTAATATAATTTTCACATTCATTATGTAAATGAAATGTCTTTATTCCTGCCCTTTTTGCAGCTTCTATATCGAGTTTTCTATCTCCTACAGCCAGTGTTTCCGTCAATGATAAATTATATTTTTTTATAAGAAAGATGAAAGACACAGGAGCAGGTTTTCTTGGAAAACCTGATCCTGTGTAATTATCTCTTCAAACAAATCCGTCATCCTGTAATGGCACAGTAATTTGAATAGGCTTGTTTTATCTCTGTGGGTGTTTATAAAATTTTTACCATTTTTGCTTGCTATCTTTCTGCATATATCCACGGCATAAGGCATTGGTCCCTGTTTCTCAGGAGGGATTTCAAAATATCTTTTCCTGAACCTGTTGGTAAAATCATCTAATTTTAGATTATATTCTTTAGAAATCGTCTCAAAAGTATAGCCCAGACTTTCCTGTGTTAAGCTATAGATATAGCCTGTCGATATGGCCTGGCCGGTGTTTTCCTTTACAATATCCTATATGATGGTAATCTGTGGCGGATATGTATCAAATAATGTCCCGTCAAAATCCCATATTATAGTACTGAACAAGCTTTGAAACACCTCCTGCTATCCTTATCTATTCTATTATAGCATAAGCGGCCTGATAAAAGCACCCTTGTGCCAATAATGCATAATCTTACATCTCTGCTTATTCAATCTTCTATTTGTAAAATCATTTCCACTACAGTATCAACACCATTCAAATAGTCCTCAAAACTTTGCTCAACAAAAATATCCGGATAAAGGGAATCTTTTTCATACCCTTTTATCAATTCAAAATACTTTGTTGAATACAATACTGTAATAGGGGTATTTTTAAGGTTAAAACTTTTTATCTCACCATAACCATTTACATTCCCTCCAGTTGGTGTCCCTACAAATACATTGTTCAGTTTATCATCAATCTGTATTGCATTAATGATTGCTGATGAAAAGGTATTCCTGCCTATAATCGTATATACGGTAAAATCTTTTTTCTTCTGGAGTTTTGAAAGCTCTGAAATCATGGGTTCAAATATACTGGAATTCCCTCCTGAGTTGTATCTCAGATCAATAATTACTTTTTTATAATAATTCTCTTTAATTACCTCACTGACAAAAGAAATAAACTCTTTCATGGGCAAATCCGGTGCCTCCTGGCAACTATTATATTGTATATAATAAGCATTTTTGTTAATCTCCATAGCACTATAATAACCACGCAGGACAGTTTTGGGAGTATTATGCTGAACAAGATATGAAAACTGGGCATTCATGATTTCCTCTTCATTCATGGATTTTATTTCAAGCAGCTCCCTGTTCCCGCTGCTGTCTTCAACCTTTAATACAATAGGACCGCCTTTTTCAACAATGCCCAGGTATTCCAGCGCTTCTCTAAAATTAATGGTGTTTGAAAAGTTGTTTTCTGCCCAGACTTCATTCTCATAACTCATAATTCCTTTGGCACGATTATATACTTCACTAATATCCACATCATTTATGGCAATTAATTTTGAACCCAAATACTTTTCATTCTCTTTTTCCAGTATCATTAAGTGCCAGTTGTCATTGAATTTTGCGATGGCAAAACCCAGAGCACTTAAATGTTTATATTGAGAATCACTAAAAGCTAGAGTAGTATGCGCATCACCCACCAGAGATAAAAGGTGTTTTAGAGAATAGTAGAATTCACTATCACTCATTTCAGGAATTTTTTCAGTAATTTTCTGTTTTTCCATTTCAAATTCTCTTTTTGATATCCTGGCAAACAGATTTTTATGTCTTTTTTCAAGCGTCTTGCAAAAATCATTTAAATCCTCAAGTCTTGGATCAATGGTCTGGCTAATTGAACTTACCGAACAGACCAGTAACAAAAACAGTAGTAGTAAAGACATTGTAAAAAGAATACTTCTTTTCATATTAACCTCCTCAGTTAATTTACAAATTATATCCAGCGGCAAAGCAAGACTTTTTTATCCAGATAGATAATTTCTCAAAGAGTTTTTCTCATTCTATGCCTGATACATTCCATACCTGTTTTTTCATAAAAATTTTTTGCAGTCTCATTAAAATCCCATACATCCAGTTCAATTGAGGTAAATCCTTCAGTCCTGGCTGATTCCTCAAGCCTTTTGAATAATTCCTTTCCAAAACCTTTTCCTCTATATTTCTCATCAATACAGAAGTCTTCAATAAAAAATACTTTCTGGTTTGTGATGACAGGATGATTACTTATGATTATTTTATTAACATAGGCATAACCCAATAGTCCATGATCCTCCTTTACCAGCACATAAATATCAAGCCTGTCATTATTCAAATCCTCTACAAATTTCTCCTTTGAAAATGCTTTATCAAGATCTTTATAGAATTCAGGACAGGCTGTTACATGAAGAGAATGAACCTGTTGTTTCAGCATCAATACCTGATCATAATCATCCATGACGGCCTTTCTAAAAAAAATCATGCCTGCTCCCTCCTTTCGTAGGGGATTATGTAATTATCATTTTTCATAATCTTTTTCCTCTCTTACAGGTATTCCTTTTATTCAGGGTATTTTATATTAAGTATATACACAAGCCTCTTTCTGTCGTTTTCCAGGATAAACCGATTAATCACAACCGGGCGGCCTCTTTCATCAAAAGATATATCATAACTATATTCTTTAATTATGGAGACCATACCATCACTCTCATACTTTAGATTTTCTTCATAAACCAATAAATCATTTTCATCATATCTTTCTATAGTCATTTCTTCACGGATTACCTCTTCGTTTTCCGGATTGAGCCATCTTGTTAGTCTTTTATTTTCTTCAACAACAATTTCATCATACATTGTATCAATCATATTTCCAGAATGATAATGTATGTATCTGTTTTTATTGTTTGTGTAAATACATTCTGTCCTCCAGACAGGATTGCCATTAAAATAATAATAATGAGTTTTTTTATTTCCGGCTGTTTCAGTAATAGAATTTATCTTCCCTTCAATATCATAGGAAATAACCTTATCTCCAGAATACAAGAAAAAAGAGCTTTCAACTATCTCATCATTCAATATAGCAAGGTGACCTGTAAGTAATCCTTTTTCATCATAGTGTTTTATTTCATAAACATCCATCTGTCCCCAGTCTGTATACCATTGTATATATTCAATCCTTTGCTGGTCTTCCTTTGCAGTACAATTGCTAATACACAATAAAAAAAGTAAAAAAACACAGAATATCGTTTTCTTCTTCATTACTTTTCATCTCCTAAAACTATTTTCTATAAATAAAGCGATTTTGTTATGTTATAGGACACAACAAGTAAAAAAACAGAAACAGCAAAAACAATTACAGCCATGATTGCAACAACAAGAACCCATGACATTAAAAAAAATATACCTGCTTTATTACGAATACTTGACTATGACTGTTTTATTTTACCTTTCTGCCAATTTGCCAGGCTTTACCTATATGTCTGTGTATTGTATAATAGTTGAAATCTGGATAGCTGAGAAAAAACGATTCTGCATGCTCAGAGTTTATACGGTCATCAATAATATAGCGCTCATCTGAATAGGCATTAACTATCTCACCGATAATGAGACTGTCACTTTCAAGTTCTATGATCCTCTTCACCTCAAGCTCTATATTTAACATACATTCTTCTATCATCGGAGCACCACTGAGGGTTCCATGAAAAATAGTAAACAATGAACCCTTATCTATATTTTTTCCTGAATAAATCCCACAATAATCTGTTTCTTTTACGAGTTCTGGTCCCGGATAGTTAATACTAAAAGTCATATTCCGCTTAATGCAATCCAATGAATAACGTCTATGATCAATTGTTATTCCCCACTGCGGCGGTTTCTGGTTAACACGGCTATGCCATGAACAGGTAAGAAAATTAGGTCGTTGATCCTCTGTCTCTGTGCCTATAATAATTACAGATTCAATTAATGGCCAGACATCTTTCTTTATTTTAATTTTTCTCATAATCTACTCCTTTCAATATTAATACTCCATTTATCCTTAACCCGACTAATTCATGGTGTATATCTATTGGCAAAGACCTTCCTTGCCTCTTTTGTCCATTTATTTATAAATTCAGTCTTCGCCTCTGTATACCCGTCTCTATTATGCTTATATTCCTGTTGTAACCTTTGCTTCAGTTCTCCGTATTCTCTGGCAACTTCTTTGTGGCTTTGAAGATAGTCCCTGAAATACAGTTCACCCCAATCCCCTGAAAAACGAACATGAAGATGAAATACCTTATCAGCAAATCCATCTGGAGTATAGCCTTTATTAAAGACCATCTTAAAATCCGGGCTGCTTTGAGTTGACATCAGTATCCAGCCTGCCTCTTTTAACTTTTCTTTTATATTCTCAATAACACAATTTTCATTAATCTCCAACAGTATATCGACTATCGGTTTTGCAACTAAACCCTCTACTGCAGTACTTCCAATATGACTAATTCGCTTAATCTCATTCTCAACTAATACTTTTTTTATATTCTCTTCTTCCTGTAAATACCATTCTTTATATTCCGGATTATACTCCCGTAATATGATTGGAAACAGCTGCCACAGTTCTTCTAAAGTCATTTCAGATAGTTGTTTTTTCATGGACAACCTCCAATAACTTTATTATCCATATTTATCTGCCTTTTAAAATCAGTTCAATAATATCATCTTCATTATTAAATACATCATAATCACCGTTCAATTTGCCTGGATAATGATATAGGATCCCGTTCTTTTCATTATTTTCCAGACATCTCAAAAGAAATTCTGGATTATATTGTCTCACGAATTTAGCAAAAACCCTTACTCTTATATTATCCAGTATAGTCCCCTTACAGGGAAATGCTTCACACTCCCAACATCCCTCTATATTTTTCGCTTTACAGCATTGAAGGTTTTTACAACTGTCTCTTTCTTTACAGCCTTCATTTCGACATCCAACACAATTATCATTTTGACTACAGAGAGCACATACCAGGCCGCAATAGGCTATTCCTTTCTGTATTTCCATCAGCACTCCCCTTGATATTATCATGACTCTCGGACAATAGTTCTTGTATAATTATAGCACAGCTTTGTTTGCGTGGCAATATATAGTATATTTTGCAGAGATGAGTTATTAAGTGGTGAATCATCATCTAAGGATATACAAAAAAAGCACTGACTTTATCAGCTTTTAACCAGCCTTCAATTCAGTGCATTTTATATTATCAGTTTAATTGTTCGTTTTTACTTTTTTTGGTGGAGGTGGCGGGATTCGAACCCGCGTACTGCATATTTCATACCCCAGCTTCTACGGATGTAGTCTGTTTTTTTATTTAATAATACCGTCCCCAACAGACAGGGTCCAGTATTACTAGACTGTTAAATTCCCAAATATCCTACAGTCATCAGATAATTGGTAGTCTGCCATTTATGACACCCAACCGGCCCTGCAGACAAAAGCACAGCCGAGCGTTTAGCATGCTTACGCAGCTGCTAAAGCGTAATTGTTATCGTTTGCAGATAATTTTAATTTCCAGTGTTTTACGAGTGAAAGGAGTCCTCGACCCGCTACTGAAGCAATCCATATACAGGCGAAACCGGAACACCCCCGGAAATATACTGTGCAAATATATTATAACCCGGGAGAAACCAGTTGTCAAATATCAAAGATCAGTCTCAGAAAGATTGATCAAATTATCAAAATTGATATCTATTCCCAATACCCCTAACATTTTACCCGAATCATCATAGATGGGTTTGGATACGGTAATACACAACTCATCAATAATCCTTGAGATGAAAAATCTGGATACGGTCGTTTTCCCGGTACGGACCGCTTCCGTAAACCATAGACGGTCAGAGAAATTGTCATCTCCAAACTTGCTTCTGTACTTTTCCAGATCTTCTTTCTGGCAGACATAATCTGTAGCCATATTACCGTCCATATCAACGAGATAAATTAACTTGGCAAAAGCTGACTCATCCATAAATTTTATTAATATAGGCTTAACTATTTTATTATCCATAGTCTTTATTTCAGGATTTTCTTCCAGCAGGCTATCAATAAGTATTGTTGATAATCTCCTGGCTTTTTTCCGTAAACCGTCAAGATCAGAATGGAAGAGGAATGGCAATTGCTTCTTGGCCTGTGAAATCATTTCTTCTGTAGAGATACTGGAAACCCTTTTGTTATCATATTGTTCCATAACCCATTTGTATATACCCTGTACACCAGGATGTCTCTTGTCTAAAGCTCTTTCTCCCTTTAGATTGAAATAATTATTGAGCCACAAAGCGATTCCGGCTGCTCCTGATTTATCAGTAATGGAAACAGTCAGCGGCCTGTTCAGCAACTTGCCTGTATCAAAAATACTGTAAATCCTTTCATTTTTAATTACTCCATCAGCATGAATACCGGCCCTGGTGGAATTAAAATATTCTCCCACAAAGGGATAATTTCCCGGTATCCAGTCACCAAGCTCAACCTGATAGTATTGAGCTATCTCGGTGATAACCCTTGTATCAATACCCAATGCTTCAGGATCCCCCCCATTCAGGGCAATATAGTCAAATATAAGTCCTTCAATGGGAGGATTACCTGTCCTCTCACCCCAGCCCAGGAGGGTCCCGTTTACTGCAGAACAATTATATAACCAGGCAGTAGTACCATTGATCAGCACCTTGTGAAAATCATTATGGCCATGCCATTCCAGCTGGGCATGAGGTACTCCTGCTTCTTTATGCAAAGCCTCAAATATCCGCGGTATTGATCGGGGCAGAGATGCATTTGCATAAGGAAGGCCCAGGCCCAGAGTATCGCAGGCCCTGATCTTTATCGGGATACCGCTTTCTTCAGATCTCTCCATTAATTTTTGCACAAAAGGAATAACAAATCCATAGAAATCAGCCCTGGTGATATCCTCCAGATGACAGCGGGGTACAATCCCTTCCTCCAGAGCAGCATCAACAATTTCCAGATAGTTTTCTGCAGCCTTTTTACGTTCAAGACCAAGTTTAAGGTATATGTGGTAATCAGAGGCTGATGTCAGTATCCCGGTTTCCTTTAAACCGAGCTCTTTAACCAGCTTAAAGTCATCCTTAACAGCCCTGATCCAGCTGGTTACCTGCGGGTATTCATATCCCAGTTCAAGACAACGCAAAACTGCCTCTCTATCGCGGTTACTATAGATAAAAAACTCAGATTGCCGGATAACACCTTTTTTACCGCCCAATTCGTGAAGATACTTGTATAACTGAACTATCTGCTCCACTTCATAAGGCGCACGGGCCTGCTGTCCGTCACGGAAGGTTGTATCAGTAATCCAGATCTCTTCAGGTCTGTTTATCTCCACTGCATCTTCCTCAAATTGCATGACAGGTACCCAATCATACCTGAATATCTCCTCAAAAAGATTTGGCTCTTTTACATTCTCAATTTCCATTTTTTTAAACATCGAATCCTCTCCTTTACTACTAAGATACTTTTTAAGAATTCCCTGATACTCTACTCTGCTACTCTAATACAGGTATTTTAAAATAAAACTCATCCAGGTTTTTATACTCACAATTATATCACAAAAAAGGATTAGTGTTAATATCTTTGACCTTCTTTAAAGGCCCTCTTGATCTCTCTTTCAGCAGTTTTCCTGGCAATATCTTCCCTTTTATCCATAAGCTTTTTACCTCTGGCCAGGGCTAATTCTACTTTTGCCAGATTCCTCTTGATATAAATACTCAAAGGAACCAGTGTATACCCCTTCATTTTTATTTTCCCAATTAAGCTCCTTATTTCTTTCTTGTTTAGAAGGAGCTTTCTTTTCCTTTCAGGATCATGATTTTCTCTATTCCCATGAGAATATGGGCTGATATGCATATTATAGAGAAATACCTCTCCCTTTTCAATCATGGCAAAACTATCCTTCAGGTTTACTTTCCCCTGCCTGATAGATTTTATTTCGGTCCCTTTTAAGACAATACCTGCTTCATATGTTTCTTCTATATGAAAATCATGTCTTGCTTTCCTATTACGTGCAATTACCCGAATCTCTTCCTTTGCCATAACACTGCCTCCAATATCAATCTACAAGAATAAAGTTAATCTCTCTTTCATCAAGATTTATTCTGTCAACCCTTACCCTTACCTGCTCGCCGAAACGATAAACCTTTCCAGTGTTTTCTCCTATCAGACAATGCTGTTTTTCATGATAATTATAATAATCATCTTTCAAATCTTCCACATGCACCAGACCCTCTACAGTATTATCAAGCTCTACAAACAGGCCGAAATTCATAATACCGCTTATTATTCCATCAAACTCCTGACCAATCTTATCCATCATGTATTCCAGTTTCTTTAATTCCACCGAGTCACGCTCTGCTTCTTCTGCCCTTCTTTCCTGTAAAGAACAGTGTTCAGCAATATGATTCAACCTTTTTTCAAGCAATTTTATCCTTTTTTCAGGCAATGTCCCGCTTTTTAAGGCTTCTTTAATAATCCGGTGGATCATCAGATCCGGATATCTTCTGATTGGTGCAGTAAAATGGCTATAATACTCTATACCCAGGCCAAAATGACCTATATTTCCAGGAGTATAAACAGCCTTTTTCATTGAACGCAACAAGAGGTTGTTTATTATCCTTTCTTCCGGTGTTCCTTCAACTCTATCAAGCAGCTCCTGTAATTCCCTGGGATGAACTTCATTCTGTATCCCTTTCAAATGGTAGCCAAAATTGTGTATAAACTCATTAAACTCCTGTAAACGGTCCGGATCCGGACGGTCATGAACCCGGTAAATAAAAGGAAGACCTTTCCAGCTCATATCTTCTGATACTATCCTGTTTGCAGCAATCATGAACTCCTCTATAAGCTGTTCTGCAATACCATGCTCTCTTTCTTTTATTTCCAGGGGTTTCCCTTCCTCATCCAGAATCACTTTCACTTCTGGAAGTTCAAAGTTTATACTTCCTTTTTCATAACGGTCTTTTCGTAACTTTTCCCGCAGCTGGTTCATTAATTTTAGATAGGGAACAAAATCCTTATATTTACTGATTAGCTCTTGATTATCATTGACCAGAATCTCCTTAACCTCACTGTACGTAAGACGATATTTTGATTTTATTACAGAAGGAAAAATCTCATATTCCAGAATTTTCAGTGGTGATAACTGATAAGTGATAAAAACTGACAGAGCCAGACGTTCTTCCCCTGGATTAAGGCTGCAAATACCATTTGATAATTTGGTAGGAAGCATCGGTATTACCCTGTCTACCAGATAGATACTCGTCCCTCTTTCCAGGGCTTCCCTGTCCAGGGCTGAATCCTCCTTCACATAATGTGAAACATCTGCAATATGTACTCCAAGGCGTAATCTGCCATCACCCAGGTCTTCAATGGAAACCGCATCATCAAGGTCTTTCGCATCTTCTCCATCTATGGTAACCATGGGCATCTCCCGCAAATCTCTCCGGTCTGCTGTCTCTTCTTCCAGGACCGCATCCGGTATTCTTTCCAGTTCCCCCTCAACCTCTGCAGGAAATTCCTGAGGCAATTCCAGTTGACGGATAATTGCCTCAATATCTACACCTGGAGCATCTTTATCTCCGAGTACCTCAATAATCTTGCCTTCTGGATTCCTTTTATTATCAGGCCAGCTTGTTATCTCTGCAACAACCTTTTGATTATGCCTGGCACCATTCATGGCTTCCTTTGGAATAAAGAGATCATAAAATATACGTTTATTATCCGGGACCACAAAACCAAAGAATTCACTTTCTTCAAAATTACCTACAATACGCCTGTTAGCCCTTTCCAGAATCTTTACTACTTCACCTTCCCGCTGCTTACGCTTCTTACCGGTCAGGATCCGGACAAACACCTTATCATTATGCATGGCCCCATTCAAGTTTTCACGGCTGATAAAGACATCGCTTTCTTCAGGGTCTTCAGGGATTAAAAAGCCAAATCCTTTAGAATTCCCTTCAATACGCCCAAGTAATAAATCCATCTTTTCAGGTATTCCGTAACGTCCGCTGCTATTTTTATAAATAACCCCTTCTTTTACAAGGTTATCAAGAAGTTTTGACATAATAGGGCGTTGGTCTCTGGGAACATTAAATTCTTTCATTAATTCCTTTTCTGTTAAAGGCCTGTACGCCTTATTTCTCATAAAATCCAGTAGTAATTCTTTTGCGCTCATTCACACCACTCTTTCCCGTTATCATTCAATGGAACATATATGTAATCCAGTTATACAAGTATATTATATGCCGTCATACAAATATTATTATAAACCCAGCTCTTCTGCTATTCCCTGCATGGCTTTAAGAGAAAGAGCAACAAATTCTCCCAGATCTATACCCATCTCCTTACAGGAGGCAATAGTTTCCCGGTTGGCTCCCCGGGCAAATGACTTCTCAGCATATCTCTTCAATACAAAATCCTTATCTATTGAAGATAACTTTTTGTCTGGATGAATCAGTGCTGCAGCAACAATCAGGCCGGTAACAGGATCACTGGCATATATAGCTTTATCTATCATTTTCTTTCTGGCTAATCCGTGAACATGGTTATGTGCCTTTACAGCATAAACAATTTCTTCATCTACACCCATCTTTTCCAATATTTCTGCTCCCAGCAAACCATGTTTTTCGGGGTCATTAAGTGTTTCTGCATAATCAATATCATGTAATAACCCGGCCAGTGCCCACTTCTCTTCATCTTCTCCAAAATACCTGGCTAATTCCCTCATGACGGCTTCAACTGCCAGACAGTGTTTTATCAGGTTTTTCTGCTTCAAATTCTTTTTTACTAGTTCCAATGCTTCCTCTCTGGTCATTATAAAGTACCCCTTTCCAGTACTCTTTTTCCTGTCAAGAATAAAAATATCTATGTCAATAATTCAAAAACCCCCAAGGAAAAAATTCCCAGAGGGTTTAGAGCTCAATATTTTTACTTAAAAAAGCCGAGAAGGAGTGATGTAATCATAAATATAACTGCAGCAATAGTGGTATAGCGACTTATTTTTTCTTCTAAACCCTTTTTCTTTCCAAAGATCTGAGTTGCACCACCATCAATTGCGCCCGAAAGTCCTGCACTCTTTCCGGACTGGAGTAATACCCCTGCAATAACAGCCAGAGCTACTATTAGATGCAACACTTTGAGTGCTACCAACATTTTGTTCACCTCCAGAAATACCATTACCCAGGATAATTTTTACGCATATTTTATTTTATCATATCAGCCAGAAAAACACAAGAACCGGTTTCAATAAAGTTCGCATTTACTGTAATTATTTTGATAAATAGTTTTTCGATAAGATTCCTGGATAAGGTGCCCAGGAGCCTTTCTTTGACCTGATAACTTTCATCTTTGTCTACCATATGCAAATACAGCATCAGGCTTTTTTTACTCCAGTGACAGATAAGGTCACCTTCCCTCAGCCTTTTCCTGCAGATATGTATTAGATACTGCTTTATTTCCCTGACAGTATTTCCATTAATCCTGATGTATATTATTGAAAAGTATTCTCCATATCTCTTTACTCTCTTTACTGCTAACTTATACAATAAGCTAAAGAGCCTTTTATCACAGAGAAAAGGCTCACTGCTTATTTCATCATTATATTGAAACCCATTATCTTCCTTTATATAAATATTATTTTCTTCAAAGAGCTCATAAAACCTGCTGCTGAGCTCCATATCATATTCCTCAGAGACAAAGCGGCTATAATCCTGGTAAAACTCTGTAGCCGCCAACAATTCTCCGTTTCTAATCAGTAGTTTTATTAAATTATAATAAATCTCTTCATTGTTAAAATTATATTTCAAACTATTTTTACAGATATTAATAGCCTCACTATCATCGCCACAGGCACTCAGAATATTAACTGCCCGGATAATGATCCGGGAAACCAGATCCATATAGTGCTGGCGGATATTCATGGTCCAGTCATGATAAATGTCATCAGCAAGAAAATGGTCAGTGTAAATACTGAGGGCTTTCCTATACTCCTGCAAAGCCCGCTCAGGGTTGGTCTTCTCTATTTCAGCTCCTATCCTGAATAATTCTTCAAGCTCAAAACAATCTATCCATTTGATGGTATTTTCATCAAAATAATAATTTCCCTGACTATACTGGATAAAGGCAGCTGTCTTATTACCGGTAATTTCTCTTAGTTTTTTTCTTATGTAATAAATAACTGTATGCAGGTTGTGTAAGTTGCTGCTGTCCGGCCATAATAATTCCAGTAGTTGCTCTTTTGATATTTTTTTCCCCTTCCTGTAAAGCAGATATTTCAATAATTCCAGGGCCTTTTTTGATTTCCAGCTGTCCAGGTTCATCGGGATATCATTAACCAATATTCTAAAACCCCCAAAAAAGAATATTTTTAATATAGGATCACTGAACATAGTAATGACAACCCCTTCCTGCATAATTATTAAACCCGGGTTACCCTGTGCCTTTTGAACTTTTGTCTTTTATTTACATTTTATTCCTTATATTATTTATTTCAATATTGATTCATAATTTCCTCCATATTAAATGTTTTTTCTTCCCCCACAACACTGATAACCGGGATTCTTTTTTCTTCCAGTAGTTCTGTCATGGATTCATCAGCATAAACCTTGATTTCCAGAAGAGCATAATAAGCAGCAGGAGTAATATCTACGGGCAACTGTATTACAAATAAGGAACGATTCAGCTGATGAGGCTCCAGTTTTGTCAGTCTGCCTACATTCAAAAAATTCATCCATGGTATAAGTGAATATTGGAAATCAGGTTCTATCTCACAAATATCTGTCAGCAGATAAATACTCTTATCGTGAATACTCCTTATCTCCAGTGTCATAGTATCTCTCTGTCCGGGATCAAGGAAACTAATCAGTTTTTCTGGTTTTAGCCTTAAATAATTACCTTCAGGAGGTTCTGGTTCAGTAAACTCTCCGGTGAAAATAGTAATTTCCCTGCTCATTGTCTTTCTCCCTCTCTCCCCATACTCGAAGAAAGCCCTGAGCTCATATTCGCCTGGAAATAAATAATTTTCAGGCCTTCCCATAAACAAAAGTTCTGCACCGGGGTATATTCTTATCCTGTCCTGCTCTGAATTCCTGGCAGAGATTGTCCGCAAGCTTAGTCTTTCCAGTAAACTGCGTTCTTTGTTCCTGATAGTTACTTCCACTTTTCCCGGATAATCCAGTTGTGATGTATTTTTAACCATGACTGTTATCAGCTGTCTGCCGTTCTCATCTTTCTGTAAGTCCAGAAACTGGATTTCCCCCTGTTCTCTTAATCCGGGGCCATCAACTCTTACTATAATCCGGACAGCATATCTTACCAGCAAAGTTACTCCCAGATCGGGTCTGGCCGGTTCCGGTTCCACCATCAGGATTATTGTATAGGAACCTCCGGGTGTCCCGAAAGGCACCGAAATAGTACCATTTATTTTTACTTCTCCTTCCCGTAATACCGTAACCCTGCTATCTTCCAGCTTTATCCAGTTCGTCTGGGGAAAGGATTCAGGATCAGCTTTCCGGTAACTCAGATTCCCTGTATAGTCCTGAAAAGATTGATATATTGAAAGATTAACTTTCTCCTCTACACCGGAAGTGCTGAGAATAATACTGAATTCCTCTGTCTCCCCTGGTTTCATCTGAAAATCAAGGGTAAGAGGTTGTACACCTATTGCCATGACTGAAGTATATATTAATAAAAAAAGGATAAGTAATATAAATCCTGATAAAAAGTTTTTCAAATCCAGCCCTCCTTTACAATTCTTTTTTCCTCCGGGACATATCAATAAACGGCTGCTGAAGTGTTTCAGCAGCCGGTCTACTCTCTTTAATCATTAACAGCAACTGTAAGCCTTATTTCACCTACATAGTCTCCTGCCTTAACGTCAGATATATTATCCCTCATCCCCGCAAATCCAAACAACTGGAAGGCGTAAACACCCTTTTCTTTTATTCCGTCATAGGACCTGGAACTGGCAACTTTATCAGGAGTGGGCCAGATCTCACCTGCTACCAGTTCCAGCAGGGTATCCAGGAAGTTACCAAAGGGGTAGCTGAAATCAAGATTTTCCTTCGGAATATCCTGGCTGTCTCCAATATAACCTATTTCTGAGACTGGTATTAACTGATATGGGGGTAATAATTGATCACCAAAAAGACCGGTGACCAGAGGAATATCGTTAACATCGAGTGACTCCCAGATCCAGTATGTCGTCGGAAGGGTTATTGTATTGTCTTCTACATTTGTCAATGGAGTCCCATCAAATGTTACGATTACCGGACAATTTGTTTCGACCAGGAAACAATTAGCATCCCTTATCCTGCTCTCCTCATCCGGATCGCCGCTGAAAAAGGCAAAATCCATTCCAGGCTCAACCTCATACCAGAGGATGTTCCAGCCCCCGTACTCCCATTCCAGCTTTTGAGGGACAACGGCTGCATATTTTCCTACCTTTGCTGCCACCCCGATTGTGTCATCTATAGCACCAATTGTTCCCTGATTATCTGCCATAACGGGTATTGACAATACCAGTATAAATAATGACAGTATAATTAAGGCTCTCTTCATCAAAAGGCACCACCTTTCAAAGGATAATCAGCCAATATCAGTTTATCGTAAGGAAGTAACATATATACTATCAGATGCTGCAACGGTCAGGTAAATGGTCGCATTATAATCTCCTGCAGCCTGATCGGAAATTGATCCCAACTCAGCAAGGGCAGCTATATTATAAGTAACTATACCGTCTTTATAATCCTGAATTTGAATAAGTGTCTGAGGGTCATCAGCAAGGCCTTCAGCATCTGTTCCATAAGTAAGAAGCAGATCTTCACCCTGGAACAATTCATACACAACTTTAATATAATCAACAAAATTCGTTAATGGGTCTGCACTGAAGGTAAGATCAATCAGGCAGTTTGATTCAACTGTAAAGAAGTTTTCATTATCTTCAGCTGTTTCGCCTGCTGCACCGAGGAGCACAAAGTCAACAGATGTATCTCCAGTCAATATCTGTGCATATTTCCCTACTGTTGCACTTACACCAATGCTATCACTTACCACCGCACCATTCTCCAATGAACCTTGAGCTGCAAAAGAAAGGACACTTAAACCAAAAACCATGATTAAAACCAATCCCAAAACACTTAGCTTTTTCATAAATCTTTACCTCCTGTTTTTTTATTTTTTTACCTTTCTGCCAACCCTGTACCCGGTAAAATTACCCTGTACCTTTCTCCCCTCACTCCCTTCTATGTTTATTATCTGCCTATATGAGCTCTAATCAATAGAGAACTCTCTATTCCAGGCTGAATACTATAGTGCCGCCGGAGTATTCACCGGCTTTAATCATATTATCTGTCTCAATAAACAATTCAAGCAGATAAATCTTATTCATGCTTTCTGAATCTTTTTCAATTACAGTACCTCCCTTTTCAATTGGTACAGCACTGGCACCATTACAGGCTATATATACATCTATATTTTCTCCCGGGAATATAAGAGAACTGAAGACCTTTAAATTCCAGCCAGTATAATTGGTCTTTACTGCCAGATGTAAAGGCTCCGCGAGACCATACCTTCCCGGACCCGAACTGACATTAAAATGAACATTCCTTTTCTCCAGCAGTATTTCAGCATACCTGGAGTGATAAAGATTGAGGTTTATAGCAGGAAGTGTACCTGAATCCTCCACAGGCCGCAGAGTCAGGGAATAGATCCCGCTTCTGTACTGTAAGCCTTCTGCAAACTTCAAGGATATGATTTCTTCTCTCTTCTGTGTGTCAAGAGCTATATCCAGCCCTTTAAATGGTTTATAGCCGCCCTCTTCCTTTACTAACAATCGGGGGATATCTTTACTGAATTCTGACAGCTTATAAGAAAAATTATACCGGCTGATTCCGTCCTTCAGCCTGAATCCAAGCAAAGCTTCCTGCATATACGGATTTGAATATAGTACAGTTATGGAAAAGTATTCATTCTCATAACTCCAATCTGTATTATAATCATGTCCTGTAACTGATAATGGCAGGAGTAAAATAAAGATGCCAAAGAACAAATAAACAGACGGAAATTTATATTTCACTGATAAGACACCTTTCTTTCTCAAATTATTTCCTCACAATTATACCAAGATAATAATACTCTTCATGATTCCTTTCTTCCCAGATGGTGGAAAGGGCTATTCCTTTTGTGAGAGAGTAATTTAATTTAAGCCGGTTTTCAAACTCTCCCCCTCTATATATAGTCCTGTATCCCAATTTAAAGTACTCTTTTTCATATCCTATTCTTAGTTCCACAGTGCTTGATTTTGTATCAGCAGGGGAAAATATAACTGGATAATATATTAACTGACATGACAGGCCGTTTATATAATCGAGTCTATCACTTATGCCGCACATCACATATGGCAGCTTATTATTATTTAAGGATATAACCCCATCCGGACCGCCTTTTCTCATTAGCTTCTTATGGAATCCCAGCTGAAAATCAGCCTTACCGCTATTTATAAAGATGGTGCTTTCCAGAATATTTCCCCCTGATTCCCTGATAAATTCAAATCCTCCGCCATCAGCGCCGATATAGCCTCCCCATTCAAGTATACTTTTTCCGGATTTCTCTGGAGTAAATATATCATTAATTCCATTTATATTGTTAATTACCATTATTTTCTCTTGCTGCTTTAAAAAATTTCCCTTTATATATTGTGAGTTCAGATAAAGGGCAAAATACCGGTATTCTTCCTTTTGTCCCTGATCTGATCTCTGTCTGAGCAAAACAACAGGCTTTTCACTCCTTTTACCCGTCCAGAGCCCAGTCTCCATTCTGGATACTGTTCCAGAACCAACTTTATACTCCAGGGTAAGATAAGAATAGATCTCTTTTCCATATATCTTTAGTGGTTCTATGACAATTCTTATATAATCTGAAAGATCTGTATCCCCGGCTGTAATAAGAGTGGTTTTAAGCCCAATCTCCGCTTTTTTCCCCGGTATTGCGAGAATCCAGGAGTGATAAACTGTATTTTTACTGTTCCAGCAGATTTCTGTCAATATATCACCGGTAATCAGCCAGGCCCCTTCCTTTTCAGGATCCTGCTGCAGGCTTAATCTGGATTCCAGCTCCATTACAGCTTTTAAATCCATTTCTTCAATATCTATATAATACAGCACCATCTCTCTGCTTATTCCCGTATTTATATCTTCCCAACCCTCCTGCAGAAGTTTTACTGCATTTTCTTTTGCCATTACTCCTGCTGTACAGATGGATGCCAAAAAGCATATGATCAAAACAAACCCCGAATAAAGGACAGTTCCTCTATTTTTCATAACAATACTGCTCCTATTTGATAAAGGGCGTAACGAATACAAGCAATTCTTTACTGTTTTCCTCTTTATTTTCATTTCTAAATAACCACCTGATAAGGGGTATATTACCAAGGACAGGGACCTTTCTGACATACTCAGAGTCATTATTCAGGGTCATTCCAGCCAGGCAGACAGTCTGTCCGTCCTCAACATAGATAGAGCTTGCTAAAGAACTTTCTTTCACCAGGAGATCCGGCCTGGCTTCATCTATAAAATGGCTTAATACCGGAGCAAGTTCAAGATATACCTTGTCTTTACCAATTATTCTGGCACTTACTTCTAATCCTATTCCAACCTTAATCTCTTCAGTACGGGTGCTGTTACCCTCTTTATTCTCGATTAAGAGCACCTGTTCTTCCCCGATAAAAAGGCGGGCTTTACCTCCGTCAGAGAGCAAAATACGTGGATCTGCCTCAATAGAGGCCTTATGTTCCTCCTCCAGCAGCTTCAGTCTGCTCAATAATCTCCCATACAGGTCTGTTTCAATCTCAAGGGAATTCCTTACCCCGTCGAAAGCAAATCTCTCCATAGGGTTTTTTTCCGGATTGAACTCCAGAAAATTGATTCCTGACTCTTCAATTGATTTTTTATCAACTTCAGTTATGAGTATTCTTATTTCTACCTGTTTCCGGGGCTGGTCAATTTTACTGATAAATTCCTTGATCCGTATTATATCTTTTGGGGCTGCATTTATTGTTAAGATATTCTTATCAGCATCCCCTTTCACATAAGCAGATAAAAAGGGAGGCAAGAGGGAAAAGACATCCTTAACCAGTATATTATTTAACTCCACTACTTCCAGTACACTCAATTCACTGAAAGTAATATTCTTCGGATCTGCCAGGCCGACAAGATAATAATTGTTAATCTTTCTATAAGTATACCCGCCAGAGACCAAAATCATATTCAGGGCCTCTTCCAGAGGCATATCGATTATATTGGCTGTAACTATTCCTCCGACTGTCTGGTCACAGATGATATTTATACCTGTCTGTATTGAAATTTCGTTAATTGCATCCCTCAGATCAGTTTCATAAAGCAGGATATTCACCAGAGGTGTTTCTTCAGCATTTATGACCATGGATAAAAGTATTAAAGCCAGAAATACAAAACACTTCTTTATTCTCATATTTACCCCCTGTCAATTATTCTTACAGCTGTATTATAAGATACCATTCTCATATTATTCTAATATGCATACTCCTGTCTTATTG
>LSQX01236591.1_pt1 | contig 24823 bp, 24 predicted proteins | sample 654561 | NCBI WGS metagenome assembly LSQX01 (sample SAMN04489861, study PRJNA283612) | anaerobic digester metagenome | isolation source: 4 biogas reactors fed with cattle manure at either 37C or 55C with and... | place: Denmark: Kongens Lyngby | collected 2014
TGAGAGGAGGTTTAATATGACGTCAAAATTGATGGACTACTTTAACAAACAGCCCAGAATTGGGGTCCTCAGCACATCGACCAAAGACGGAAAGGTAGATTCGGCTGTTTTCGGCTCACCCCATATGATCGATGAAAATACCGTTGTAATTGCAACAGGCAAGAACAGGACATTCTCAAACCTTCAGGAAAATCCTTACGCGATGTTCCTCATCATGGAGCCAGGAGCTGAGATTATGGATTGGAAAGGGATCAGGGTTTATATGAAGATGAAGGAATCTGCGACTTCCGGAGAGATGCTTGACATGATCAAAGGTCAGATCGCAAAAATAGCCGGCGAGGAAGCGGCAAAGATAATATACGCAACTGCCACCTTCGAGATCATTGAGCTGAGGCCTCTTGTTGATATGGGACAGGGCTGGGAGAAGTCGATCTGAGATTTCAAAATTTACAGAATAAAGGCAGGGAAAAAGTAAGCCCTGCATGAAAGGTGCCTGAAAAAAAATAAAATCAAAATAAAAAAGGTGACCGGCTCAACATTAAAACGGGATTTTATATTATACCGGCTTTTTCAAGAAAACCTTCCAGAGGCACGGAGTGAGTCTGGAAACCGCATACTTTGTAGGGGTCTGCTCCCAGTGAGAGAGCTACGAACTGGGCAATATTCATGTGTACCATGTCGTACTCTACCCCGAACTCTTTTTCAATCACAGGCTGGTAGCGGTCGTACTGGATATGGCAGTTCGGGCACATATGGATCATTAACTCCACCCCAGCTCTCTGGAGGCTGTCGAGTTTGGTTTTGGTAACCTGGAGAGAGGTGTTTTTGTTAAGGTGGAGCTGGGAAAAGCCCATTCCACAGGTGAGGGTACGGGCAGTATTTTATCAGAACTTTTGCTGTAAGACTGTTAGGTATTCACAAATATCACTAAATGTGAGTATAAATTGTGCTCCTGACGTTTGAATATAAATTCTTGAATATATGATGAGGCAATATGTTTATATATATAATTTCTGGCCAAATCATCAAACTATCAAAGGTCAAGGAATTATTACAGGCTCAAAATAAGTATGAAAAACAATTGTTCGAGAGTTTACACAGAAAACTTATAAGGAGCTAACTAAGAGTAATTTATGGAGTTCAAAAGTACTTTCCAAGTTCACCCGAACTCCATAAAATCTGCCCTAAGAGGCAATGATTATGTTAGCTTTGCGTATATTTAAGCTTGCTTGATCCTGCCTCCTAGGGAAAAAATAACTAGGAGTTAGACGAATGATTAAGAACAAAATTGGAATCGGAACGCTAATTTTATTAATTCTGCTGGTTGTTATGGCATTGATACCAGCCGTAAGTGCACAGGAAGAAAAAGATTATTCTGTAACCACTGAGAATGCTTTTAAGCATGCTAATGCAAACATGATAAGTTTTATAGCAGCCGGCACACCAGGCTTTGAGAACTGGACAGGGGCATCTGTTGATCCCAATCCACTAGAGCTTTATGACATAAATGGTAAAAAATTATTTTTTCGATTCTCAGTATATAAAGAAAATAAATTAATAGATACAATCGACGTTTGTGCCGATAAAACGTTGGGACCTTCAATCTATGACATTGTATTTGATCCTGAACCTTATAAAGCGACTGAAGCCATGAAAAAATCAATAGAAATAGCCAAAAGTGAATATTCAGATGGGAAAATCAAATCAACCAATTTGGTTGTATACAGCTATCCAAGGATAGGGGCGATGACTGTGGTGAAAGACAAGACCACTGGAATTGAACACCGGATATTTGTAGATGCTTACTCCCTTAATGAGGTTGAAGATAAACCCGCAACTGAAACAGAACCTGGAATATGGTCAATGTATGACAAGATTTTGACAAATGGAAAGGAAAACAATTTAAAGGAATGGCAAAAAAGTGATGAACTTGCCAAATCTATAGAACAAGCAGCAGCTAATAAAGGAGTTAATATTAATGCTGCAGTTACTGAAGAAAATATTAAAAAACTCAGTGACGAGGGAGTAGTGAAAAGTTCATTTACAGGTAAAATACTTGATATTAACGGTATTGGACAAGAACGAGATGTCTTTTGTGGCCCAGCATGTATCCGAATGGTTTGTAAATATTATAATCAACCGACTCCCATCCCTACGCAGGATACAATCTATAGGGGTGATGGACTATGGAATTGGAACCCTGCTTCCATATACACATCTGGGCTCTCAGCTAATGATGTTGTAGTGTGGGCTACATATAGATGGGGAAAAACGGGAACTATAGCTAGTAGTTTTTCTGATAGTGTCGCTATATCAGAAATTGAAAACAATAGACCATTCTTCAGTATGATTCCAGGTCATTTTCGACTTTGTAAAGGATACATAGTTCAAGATGGGTATACATATTTGCGCATTAATGACCCACTGCCTGTTGGTTCGACATATGGTAATCCAGGATTACTTGAACGCACATACGGCAGTTCAGAATCTACACGTATATATGTAAGGTAAAAATTCCTCAGAGGAGGTTGATAAACTTCTGGTTTCAACGGTTTCTATGAACCTATATAATAACCAGCCAAAGATTGGGGTTTATCGAAACCTCCTTATTTATAGGGTGCTGGTATAAACTAAATCTAGGAGAGGGTCGCTGATGTTGTTACTTTTTGATGAGTCCATAAGCTGGGATTTAAAATGGAAGAAATAACGTATGATAAAACATATCGAGAGCATACTCTCATAAGAGTTTTGGGAATGACTTCACTTACGATTTTAATATTGGCTGGTGTAGCAGGTGCGGCTCCATTTGCATATGTGACAAATCTGGGGGATTATAATCAGAGAGGTTATTATTACGACATGAATTATAATGGTACTGTTCCTACTCCTACTGTCGCTGTAATTGACACAGCAACTAACAATGTTACAGCCAGAGTGCCTCTTGGAGGAGGGTGGCCTGTAGGAATTGTGGTCAACCCTGCAGGAACAAAGTTATATGTAGCGTCCGCAGCTATAGACGTTTGCACTGTTTATGTAATTGATACAGCTGCAAATACGGTTAGCGCCAAAGTGAATATAGGAAGCAGTTATCCTTCGGGAATTACAGTTAACCCTGCAGGAACAAGAGTTTATGTGCCGAAGCAGCGTGACAACACAGATATCTCTGTAATTAACACAGCAACAAATACCTTAATGGCACCGATTATTGTGGAGCAAAGTACTCATAATGTTGCAATCACACCAGATGGAAAAAAAATCTATGTCACGAACTTTCGCGGCAACATTACTTCTGTAATTGACGCGGCTACAAACAAAGTTACAGGCAGCGCGTCTGTAGGAGACTCCCCTTGTGGCATTGCAGTCACACCGGACGGAAAAAAAGTATACATAACTAACTATAACAGCAGCACTGTCTCTGTAATTAATACAGCCACGGATAATGTAATAACCACTGTGTCTGTAGGAAGCTTACCTGACCGTGTTGCAGTCACTTCTGATGGAAACAAAGTATATGTAGCTGGCAGCAGCACTGTCTCTGTAATTGATACAGCCACGGATACTGTAATAGCCACTGTGCCTGTAGGAACTTCTTCTCGTGAAATTGTAATTAGTCCAGATGGAAGTAAGGTATATTTAGGGAACTTCTACAATAAAAGTGTCACTGTAATTAATACAAAAACAAACACTGTCACGGCCACAGTGCCTGTGGGAGAATGGCCCCTGGGAATCGCAGTCACACCGGACGGAAAAAAGGTATATGTGACAAACGCCGAAAGCGACAATGTCTCAGTGATTGACACAGCCACAAACACTGTTACGGCTACGGTAAATGCAGGAATCTATCCTACTGGGATTGTAATTGTGCCTCTTAAGGATTCCAATATGACTGCCCAAAGTACAGGGACAACATCCAATGCAACTGAAGACATAGGGGTTAAAGAAACGAACTTGCCATCTGAAGAAATAAACACTGTCGAACTCAATAATTCAAAAAAGAATGATTCAGAATCCGATAATGGCAGTAGCTCAAATGAAAACGAATCAAGTAAAAATAACTCTACTCCAGGTTTTGGACTATTGGGAAGCTTGACCTGCCTGTATGGTGGATGGAAGTTAAGGAAGAAGTAAGTGCCAAAATGGGTTTTGCTGTCGTTAGCAACAACACTACTTCTGTAATTGATGCGACTACAAACACTGTTACAGCCACAGTGCCTGTAGGACTTGCTCATTTAGGAACAACTTTCGGCAAAGCCAAAAAAGTGATTGGAAAAAATCGAAATAAAAAAGATGACTGGTTAAACTTTAAATCAGGTTTTTAGATTATACCGGCCTTTTCAAGAAAACATTCCAGAGGCACGGAGTGAGTCTGGAAACCGCAAACTTTGTAGGGGTCTGCTCCCATTGAAAGAGCTACGAACTGGGCAATATTCATGTGTACCATGTCGTACTCTACCCCGTACTCTTTTTCAATCACAGACTGGTAGCGGTCGTACTGGATATGGCAGTTCGGGCACATATGGATCATTAACTCCACACCGGCTCTCTGGAGGCTGTCTAGCTTGGTTTTGGTGACCTGGAGAGAGGTGTTTTTGTTAAGGTGGAGATGGGAAAAGCCCATTCCGCAGGTGAGGGTACGGGCAGTATTTTATCAGAACTTTTGCTGTAAGACTGTTAGGTATTCACAAATATCACTAAATGTGAGTATAAATTGTGCTCCTGACGTTTGAATATAAATTCTTGAATATATGATGAGGCAATATGTTTATATATATAATTTCTGGCCAAATCATCAAACTATCAAAGGTCAAGGAATTATTACAGACTATTACAGACTCAAAATTAGTTCGAAAATCGAATTGTTTGAGAATTTACACAGAAAACTTATAAGGAGCTAACTAAGAGTAATTTATGGAGTTCAAAAGTACTTTCCAAGTTCACCCGAACTCCATAAAATCTGCCCTAAGAGGCAATGATTATGTTAGCTTTGCGTATATTTAAGCTTGCTTGATTCTGCCTCCTAGGGAAAAATAACTAGGAGTTAGACAAATGATTAAGAACAAAATTGGAATAGGATCGCTAATTTTAGCAATAATGCTGATTGGCATGGCATTGATACCAGCCGTAAGTGCACAGAAAGAGGATAATTATTCTGTAACTGCTGAAGAAGCTTTTAAGCATGCCAATGCGCAAATGATAAACTTTATCGCAACTAACACATCAGGATTTGAAAACTGGACAGGGGCATCTATTGATTCCAAACAATTGGAGCTTTACGATCCAACTGGTCAAAAATTGTATTATCAATTTTCGGTCTATAAAAATAAAACCCTGATAGGTATAATCGACATTGCTGCAGATAAAAGGCTTGGGCAAACAGTCCAACTTGTTTTATTTGAGCCAAAGCCTTTTGATGCCACTACAGTTATGAATAAATCAATAGAAATCGCCAAAAATGAATACCCAGATGGAAAAATCAAATCAACCCAGATGGTTGTATACGATTATCCTCTCGTAGGAGCAATGACTATAGTAAAGGACAAAATTACAGGAGATGAACATCGGATATTTGTGGATGCTTATACCCTTGATGTGGTACCAGATAAACCTGCAACTGAAACCGAACCTGGAATATGGTCAATATATGAGCAGAGATTAAAGAATGGGATAGAAAATAATATAAAACACTGGCAAAAAAGTGATGAACTTGTTAAATCTATAGAACAAGCAGCAGCTACTAAGGGAGTTAGTATTAATGCGGCAGTCACTGAAGAAAATATTAAAAAACTCAGTGCCGATATAACAAAATCGAGAACCGATGTTGAAGTAGATCTCGGTGCTACTGTATATGCGCAAATAACGAGCTACTACTGTGCTCCAGCAACTGCCAAAATGCTTACTAAATATTACAATGATGAAAGTCCTCACCAAACTACTATATATGAAATGATGAACGGGGTAGCTCCTAACGGGGTTTATAATTCCGAGCAGTTACTTTATTATCATTCAAGCAGCGGATTAAATAAACCTAATTCATATGTAGAAGATTCTATTAACTTTGAAGAAGCTACTAATGAAATTGATAATGGAAGGCCTTTCAAGAGTGGAGTTACAGGTCATGCTCGAATGTGTCGTGGATACAAAATCAGTGGTTCGGATGAGTATTTGCGTATAGGTGATCCTAACCCTGTGTATTTCCGTATACCTTATTGGGAAGCATTTGGTTCTGAAGTTGACCGTATATATGTGAGGAGTTAAAACCCCTCATTTTTTTGGTGAATGATATGAATAAAATTAGCAAAGTAGTACTTGTTTTTATAGTCATTCTAACTATCGTAATACTGATAAAGCAATCTCACGAAGTTAAAGTGGCTGCTTTATTTATTCAATTTGAAAATGAAACTACTGAACCGGAAGTAGAAGCCATTCTTGAGAATTACGATATACCTGTGAATTATACCATAGACTGCAATTCTAATATTTCGCGTGGAAAGTACTACATAAAAGCAGATGAAGATAAAATCAATGAATTGAGGAAAGATGAAAACTGGACTTCTGTAGTTGAACTCAAAAAAGGAAATTATAACATAATTATGTTATCTGCAGAATTTGTTCCAGATGAAAATTTTCTTACAGTACTGGAAAAAAATAACCTTCAGTTGAAAAAGGCAGTCGTGTGTTATATCCATTTTGGAAATGGATCACCAGACCGGGTTGTGGGAAAGAATTGTGTTCTGGAAAAGGATGCAATAAGGATAAAAAATGAGCTTGAAAAAAATGAGAAAGTTTTGATTGTAGGCCTCGATTATATTCAAGGATAATATTCTAAGCTTCAGGTCATTGGGAAGCTTGGCCGGCCTGTACGGTGGATGGAAGTTCAGAAAGAAGTAATAGGGGGATCGGAGGGATCGGATATTCAAAAGTCCTTGGCGACGTTTGTTCATTTTCTATCCGGATTGATACACAAACTGTTGAAGCCTCTGGTTCTGAAATTAACCGTATGTAAAAGGGATTAAAACCTCACATCTTTTTTAGGTGTTGGTATGAAAATCAGCAAGGAAATAACTATTTTTATTGTATTTCTAACTCTCATAGTGCTTTTGGGATTGTTTACAAACACACTAAGTGAGATTAGAACGCCAGCTAACAACGAGCTTAAGGTGGGTGGGATGAACATCCGATTTGAATACGGAACTTCCTAATAGAAAGTTAAACATGTTCTTGAAAACTATAACAACTATAACATGACTACGAACTATAGCATAGATTGCAACACGGGTTCTATGGGAAATAAATATTACATTATGGTAGACAAAGATAATCGGGATATAAGACGCGAATTGAGAAAAGGGATGGAAGAAGAGAATAAAGATTGGATTATATCTTCTTCTGCTACTGGCATTCGAAAAGGACATTCTTACGTAATCGCGGTATCCGAACAGGCTGTCAATGATGAAAAGTTTCTTTCGATACTGAATAAATATGACACTCAGGTGAAAAAGTTCGTCTGGTGCTATATTCGCTTTGAAAAGCCGGACGGGTTCAGGTATTGGATTCCGGAGGAAGATGCAGTCAAAATGAAAAACGAGCTCGAAAATAATGAAAGTATTATTACCGTATCTATTGACTATATTAATGATCAGTAAATCAGATACATATTTTTAAAAACGTTTCAAGCCGTGACCCTCTTCACTCCCATTGTAATAAAAAAGATAGCCAGTTCTATTTAAAAACTGGATTTTATATTATTCCGGCCTTTTCAAGAAAACCTTCCAGAGGCACGGAGTGAGTCTGGAAACCGCATACTTTGTAGGGGTCTGCTCCCATTGAAAGAGCTACGAACTGGGCAATATTCATGTGCACCATGTCGTACTCTACCCCATACTCTTTTTCAATTACGGGCTGGTAGCGGTCGTACTGGATATGGCAGTTCGGGCACATATGGATCATTAACTCCACACCGGCTCTCTGGAGGCTGTCCAGCTTGGTTTTGGTGACCTGTAGAGAGGTGTTTTTGTTAAGGTGGAGCTGGGAAAAGCCCATTCCGCAGGTGAGGGCGTGAGCGATATTTTGTCATAATTTGTCTAAAATATAGGAGACATAATTTTTAAATAGACATGCCAAAAATTAGAAGGCTTAGAATATATACAGGCTCGTATTAGATACAAACACTGATTTTATGCGGCAAAACTGTAATAGTTAAACAAAAATCAATATATGAGAATATTCAGTAGAATTGGGAAGTTTATAGAGAAGTACTTGAATATATAAGGAGACAATATACATATATATATAAGTTCTGGCCAAATCATCAAACTGTCAAGGTCAAGGAACTATTACAGGCAATTACAGACTCAAAATCAGTTCGAAAATCGAATTGTTTGAGAATTTACACAGAAAACTTATAAGGAGTTAGATAAGAGGGATTTATGGAGTTCAGAAGTGCTTTCCAGGTACCGCCCGAACTCCACAAAACACGCCCTAAAGGCATGAGTTATGTTAGCTTTGTCTGTATTTAAGGCTTAGCTTGTCTGATTCTGCCTCCTGGGTATAAGATACACAGGAGATAAAGTAATGAACCATAATAAAATTGGAGTAGGTATACTTGTTTTAACAACACTGCTGGTTGGTATGGTGTTAATACCGGCAGTAAGTGCACAAGAAGAAAAAGATTATTCTGTAACTGCTGAGGAAGCTTTTAAGCATGCCAGTGCGAACATGATAAGTTTCATAGCAGCCGATGCACCAGGCTTTGAAAACTGGACAGGGGCATCTGTTGATCCCAAACCGGTTGAGCTTTACGACATAAATGGTCAGAAATTATTTTATCAATTCTCAGTATACAAAGAAAAAAAATTGATAGGTACAATTGATATTTATGCCAATAAAACGCTGGGACATTCATTCAACGACATTACGTTTGATCCTGAACCCTATAAAGTAGCTGAAGCCATGAAGAAGTCAAAAGAAATTGCCAAAAAAAATTACCCGACCGGAGAAATAAAATCAACTAAAATGGTTGTATACAGTTATCCTAAAATAGGGGCGATGACTGCGGTAAAGGACAAGTCAGGAGATGAATATCGGACATTTGTAGATGCATATACCCTTGATGAAGTGCCAGATAAACCTATAACTGAAACCAATCCAGGGGTTTGGTCAATGTATGAAATGAAATTGAAGAGTGGAGTGGAAGAGAATTTAAAAGAGTGGGAGAAAAGTAGTCAATTCACAGAATCTATTGAACAAGCAGCGACTAATAAAGGAGTTAATATTAATGCGGCAGTCACGGAAGAAAATATTGAAAAACTCAGTGGCGATGCAGCGATAAAATCTATAACAAGTGGAGACATTTATGTTCCCCATCTTGGACAAGAAACTGAATACTACTGTGTTCCAACTAGTATCCGAATGCTTTGTATGTACTTTAATGACCCGAACCCTGCCCCTTCACAAACGTCTATCTACAACTATTTGGATGGGGTACCCGATGATGGGCTCTCATATGATGACATTGAGGAATGGGTTGAAGATAAATGGGATAAAACGCCAACTGTCAGGACTTCCGCACTTTATAATATTGACGCTGTTACCGAGATTGACAACGGAAGACCTTTTTTCAGTATGATTTCTGGACATTGTCGACTTTGTCGAGGATACCTATATCAAGATGGGTATTTCCATTTGCATATTAATGATCCGTGGCCTGTTGGGTCATCCGGTCAAGTAAGATATGAATGCACTTACGGTGGCCCAGAAGTTGGACGTGTATATGTGAGGTAAAATTCCTCGGGAGTTCGATAAACCTTGGTTCCAATGGTTGATTATATGTATATATAAAAGCCAAAGAGTGGAGTTTATCGAACTCCTTTAATTATTAGATCCTATTCCAAAAATAATATTGTGCTAAAATTATAAATTTACTCTTACCTCCTTCTGTGAAATAATGCTCTATGGAAATTCATAGAACTTTTCTTCCTCTGTAGAAATGATATACAGGAAGGGCACTTCATATATTTGTTTAAGTTGAAGTTTTGCCAAAATTGACAAAGATACTTAAAAAGCAAAAAATAGATGTGTTCCGAAATATAAAATTTAATTTATAAATAAAGTTATTCCATCCTGAAATTATCTCAACTGTAAGAGTCTATAAAAGGGAGGCTAAAATGAAAGAAATAATATGTGATAAAGCATGTCAGCGTATCCTTATAAAAGCTTTTGTAATAATGGCGCTTGCACTTATAGTAAAGGCGAATATCACATATGCAGCTCCATTTGCATATGTGACAAGTCCGGGGAAAAACATCAACATTGGCACTGTCTTTGTAATTGACACAAAAACTAATAATCTTACAACCATGGTGGAGATTGAAGGCTACCCTGGCAAAGTTGCAGCCACACCAGATGGAACGAAAATATATGTGACAGATTCAAGTATAGGTAGCACTACTGTCTCTGTAATTAACACAGAAACAAATACACGAAGTGCCACAGTGGATGTAGGAGGAAGTTCTTGTGGAGTTGCCATTAACCCGACAGGAACGAGGGCATATGTGGCGATCCGTGACAGTAACACTGTCTCAGTAATTAGTACAGCCACAAACAGTGTGATAGATACTTTAAATGTTGGAACTGATCCTTGGGCAGTGGCTATCAATCCAGATGGAACGAAACTATATGTCACGAACCGTCGCAGCAACACTACTTCTGTAATTAACACGGCTACAAACAATATTATAGCCACTGTAAATGTAGGAAATTTTCCGATTGGAGTTGCAGTCACTCCAGATGGAACAAAAGTTTATGTGTTGAACGCTCGCAGTAATAATGTCTCTGTAATTGACACAGCAACTAATAATGTTACAACTACAATTTCTGTGGGGAATCGTCCTGGTAGAGTTGCAGTCACTCCGAATGGAAAAAGGGTATACGTAACGAACTGGGAAGATGATTCGGTTTCCGTAATTGACACAGCAACTAATGATGTTACAACTACAATTTCTGTAGGAACTCATCCAAATGGAGTTGCAGTCGATCCAGATGGAACAAAAGTATATGTGGCGAATTATGACAGCAATAACCTCTCCGTAATTGACGTAGCCACAAATAATGTTATAGCCATTGTAAATGTAGGATATCATCCATCAGGAGTTGCTTTTGGCCATTTTATAGATTCTAATACGACTGGTCAAAGTACAGGGACAAACTCCAGTTCAACTGAAAATTCAGGAGTTGAAGAAACTAACTTATCATCTGAAGAAAAAAACGCTCTCAAACTCAGTAGTTCAAACAATAATAATTCTGAATCGGGTAACGGTAGTAGCTCAGGTGAAAATGAATCGAGCAAAAATAGTTCTACTCCAGGATTCGGGTTATTGGGAGGCTTGGCCGGCCTGTACGGTGGATGGAAGTTCAGAAAGAAGTAACAGGGGGATCGGAGGGATCGGATATTCAAAAGTCCTTGGCGACATTTGTTCATTTCCTATCCGGATTGATACACAAGCATTTGTAAACCATTAATTCTGAAATTAACCATATATAAAAGGGATTAAAACCTCACATCTTTTTTAGGTGTTGGTATGAAAATCAGCAAGGAAATAACTATTTTTATTGTATTTCTAACTCTCGTAGTGCTTTTGGGATTGTTTACAAACCCACTAAGGACCCACCGCGAAATAACATAGGTAACTTTTTAGACTGTCCTCAACCATTTCCACAAGCAAGCAGCTCGATTAACTTCTAACATAATTATGCGTTACCTAGGTTATTTCGTAACGAGTCCTAAAAATGAATACCCTGAGGGGGAAATCAAATCAACACAGATGGTTGTATACGATTATCCTATCGTAGGAGCAATGACTATAGTAAAGGACAAGACTACAGGAGTTGAACATCGGATATTTGTGGATGCATACACTCTTGAAAAAGTAGAAGATAAACCTGCAACTGAAACTGAACCCGGAATATGGTCAATATATGAACAGAGATTGAAGAATGGGATAGACAACAACCTAAGACACTGGCAAAAAAGTGATGAACTTGCTAAATCTATAGAACAAGCAGCAGTTAATAAGGGGGTTAGTATTAATGCGGCAGTCACTGAAGAAAATATTAAAAAACTCAGTGCCGATATAACAAAATCGAGAACTGATGTTGAAGTAGATCTTGGTGCTACTGTGTATGCGCAAATAACGAGTTACTACTGTGCTCCAGCAACTGCCAAAATGCTTACTAAATATTACAATGATGAAAGTCCTCACCAAACTACTATATATGAAATGATGAATGGGGTAGCTCCTAATGGGGTTACTTATCCCAATCAGTTACTTTATTATCGTTCAAGCAACGGAATGAATAAACCTGATTCATTCAGTACAGACACTGTATCTTTTGCTGGAGCTATGAATGAAATTAACAATGGTAGACCCTTCGCGAGTGGAGTTCCAGGTCATGTTCGAATGTGTCGTGGATACAAAATAAGTGGTTCGAATGAATATTTGCGTATAGGTGATCCTAATCCCATATATTTCTGTGTACCTTATTGGGAAGCATTCGGTTCTGAAAATAAACGTATATATGTGAGGAGTTAAAACTCCTCATTTTTTTCGGTGATTGATGTGAATAAAATTAGCAAAGTAGTAGTTGTTTTTATTGCTCTTCTAACCTTCTTAGCACTGATGATGCAATCTCAAGAAGTTAAAACACCTGGTTTACTTATTCAATTTGAAAATGAAACTAGTGAGGCGGAAGTTAAAGCCATTCTTGAAAATTACGACATACCCGTGAATTATACCATAGACTATAATTCTAATATTGGGCGAGGAATGTACTACATAGAAGTTGATGAAGATAAAATATATGAATTAAGGAAAGATGAAAACTGGACTTCTGTAGTTGAAATCAAAAAAGGAAATTATAACATAATTATGTTATCTGAAGAATTTGTTCCAGATGAAAATGTTCTCGCAATGCTGGAAAAAAATAACCTTCAGTTGAAAAAGGCTGTTGTGTGTTATATCCAGTTTGGAGATGGATCAGCGCCCTGGGTTGTTGGAGAGAATTGTATTCTGGAGAGGGATGCAATCAGGATAAAAAATGAACTCGAAACAAATGAGAAAGTTTTGATTGTAGGTCTGGATGATATTGTAGGGTAATACTCCAAGCTTCGTCATTGGGAAGCTTGGCTTGCCAATATGGGAGTGGAAGTTCAAAAAGAAGTTACAGTGGATTGGATAAGCAAAAGTCGTTGGAAAAGTATATGCATTTAGATTCTGGTTCAAAATAAAAATAATTGAAGTCTCTGATTCAAAAATCAACCGTATATAAGTGGGGTTTATGCTCCCCTCATTTTATAGGTGTTGGCATGAGTAAAATCGGCAAGGTAATCACTATTTTTATTGTATTTCTAACTCTCGTAGCGCTTTTGGGATTGTTTACAAACCCACTAAGTGAGATTAGAACGCCAGCTAACAACGAGCTTGAAAATAATGAAAGTATTTTTACTGTATCTATTGACTACATTTATAATCAGTAACTTAGATACATGTTTTTAAAAACGCTTCAAACCGTGACCTCTTCACTCCCGATGTAATAAAAAAGATGACCGGTTGAACTTTAAAACGGGATTTTATATTAAACCGGCCTTTTCAAGAAAACCTTCCAGAGGCACGGAGTGAGTCTAAAAACCGCATACTTTGTAGGGGTCTGCGCCCATTGAGAGAGCTACGAGCTGGGCAATATTCATGTGTACCATGTCGTACTCCACTCCGTACTCTTTTTCAATTACAGGCTGGTAGCGGTCGTACTGGATATGGCAGTTCGGGCACATATGGATCATTAACTCCACTCCGTTTCTCTGAAGGCTGTCCAGTTTGGTTTTGGTAACCTGGAGAGAGGTGCTTTTGTTAAGGTGGAGCTGGGAAAAGCCCATTCCGCAAGTAAGGGTGAGGGCGGTGTTTTATCAGAATTTGTCTTATAGAGAGGATCTAATTTTGGCGAGGCCGGTCAAAGTTTAGAATATTCACAGGCTCTACAGGCTCATATTGGATACAAAAGCTGATCTTTTGCTGTAAGATTGTTAGGCATTCACAAATATCACCATATGTGAGTATAAATTGTGCCCCTGACGTTTGTATATAAATTCTTGAATATAGGATGAGGCAATATGTTCACATATATAATTTCTGGCCAAATCATCAAACTATCAAAGGTCAAGGAATTATTACAGACTCAAAATGAGTATGAAAAACAATTGTTCGAGAGTTTACACAGAAAACTTATAAGGAGTTAGGTGAGAGGAATTTATGGAGTTCAAAAGTACTTTTCATGCCATCCAAACTAAATATAACAGCACAGTAAGTAGAATAGATGTCTATGCCAATAAAACGCCATGGTTGTCAGTCAACGACTTTCAGTTTAATTCTAAATCCGTTATCATTTCTTAATGTATACTTGGAAAGCTGGATTCTGTTTGAATGGAAGTATAAAAAATGGAAGTAGAAAAGTATCTGTGGTTAAGGGTTTGAGATCTTTGAAAAATACGAGAGTGAGAACTTGAAGGACAGGATGTATAATTAATGGAAATAAATAGACAAATAATTCATCCGCTTATATTTGTTGCTTTTTTTGTAACGATAACAGGATCAGTTGCCGGGGCAGCAGCTGCTCCTGAAGTAAACATGGAACTGGTGGGACATTTTGGCGGGACGACAGACGCTGTTGATGTCGCTGGTAATTATGCCTACGTTGGCCAGGGACAGGATTTTTTGATATTGGATATTACTAATCCCTCTTCACCTGTTTTAGTGAGTAAGATTATGACAGAAGGTTTTGTAAGGGACATAAAAGTTTCCAGAAATTATGCTTATGTAGCCGATGACGATAATGGTCTTGTGATTGTTGATATAAGCAATCCTTCTTCTCCGACTCTCAAAGGAAGTTGCGATACTATCGTAAGGGCTAAAAGTATTGCAGTTTCAGGAAATTATGCCTATATAGCCGATTGGGATAATGGCCTTGTGATTGTTGATATTAGCAATCCTTCTTCTCCCTTTCTCAAAGGAAGCTGCGATACTCCTAGATCTGCTCAAGGTGTTGCAGTTTCCGGGAATTATGCCTATGTAGCCGATGATGATGGTCTTGTGATTGTTGATATTAGTAATCCTTCCTTTCCAATTCTAAATAAAAGTTACAATACTGGCGGATGGGCTCAAGGTATTACAGTTTCCGGCAATTACGCATATGTAATCGATATGGCTAATGGTATTTTCATCGTCGATATCAGCAATCCTTCTTCTCCAATTCTTGAGGGAATGTATGACACTTCCCCAATTATCATAGAAAATTATGATTATACCGGGAGTATTTGGAGTGTTTCGGTTTCCGGGAATTATGCTTATGTAGCCGATGAAGGAAATGGTCTTTTGATTGTTGATATTAGCAACCCATCTTCTCCAATTCTGAAAGGAAGCTACGATACTGCCGGACTTGCTTACGATGTTGCAGTTTCCGGAAATTATGCCTATGTAGCTGATAGCAAAAATGGGCTTGCGATTATTGACATAAGTAATCCTTCTTCTCCAATTCTTGTGGGAAACTACAATACTTCCGGATATGCTGAATGTGTTTCAATTTCAGGCAATTACGCCTATGTAGCCGTTGATGATAGTCTTGTGGTTGTTGATATAAGCAATCCTTCTTCTCCAATTCTTAAAGGGCTTTATGCAGGTTCTGCTGGAGATATTGCAGTTTCCGGCAATTATGTCTATGCAAGCGAAGGTGTTAATGGTCTTGTTATTCTGAAAGCAAATCCAGAATCAGCATTTACTGTTGCAGACTTCAGTAGCAATATCACCTCCGGTTACGCTCCTCTCTCGATCCAGTTCAATGACCATTCTCAGAACGCAACTTCATGGAACTGGGACTTTGGAGATGGGTATAATTCAACAAATCAAAATCCGATCCATACTTACTCTTCAGCAGGAACCTATACTGTTAACCTGACAGTAATCAATGAAAACAGAACAGCCTCAAAAGTGGCTAAGATATTCGTGCTGAATACAAGCAGTTCTACTGAAGAAAACAGTAGTGGAAGCGAAGAAACTGGTGGTGACGGGGTAATCTTAACAAAAGATACAGGCGCTCCTACAAAAGAAAGAAAAATAACTCCTGGATTCGAAATAGTTTACTGGGTTGTAAGCCTGCTAGTTGCATTCTGGATAAAGGGGAGTAATAAAAAGTAGTTTTTATCCTGAAATTCACTTAAATTATGGAGATTTTAGAAAAATATCCAAAGTCCAAATCTTTTGATAATAGCACTGGCATGAAAGACAAACACTGATCAGGGAAAAAAGATGAAAATTAAAACTATATCAACAATACCGATTGACACTTTTTCGATTTCACTCCCACCTGTAGCAATGTCTAATAAAGCACGCAGAAAAGATACCCTCATAAGAGTTTTGGGAATAACTGCACTTGCAATTTTAATACTGACGGGCGTAGCAGGTGCAGCTCCATTTGCATATGTGACAAGTCTGGGAGTCGACACTGGAACTGTCTTTGTAATTGATACAACGACTAACAATCTTACAGCCGTGGTACCTGTAGAAGGCTGGCCCTTTGGAGTTGCAATCAACCCTGCAGGAACAAAGGTGTATGTGGCGGACTTGTCAGGCACAAGCACCACTGTCTCTGTAATTGACACTGCGACAAATACGGTTGAAGCTGTGGTGGATGTAGGAGGTTATCCTCGGGGAGTTGCAGTCGATCCGACAGGATCAAGGGTTTATGTGACAAATCGTTACAGCGTGGTGGATAATGACAGCAACAATGTCTCTGTAATTGACACATCCACAAACAGTGTAGTGGGCACGGTTAATGTGGGGCTGAGTACTTATAACGTTGCATTTACACCAGATGGGAAAAAAATTTATGCTACAAACAGTCGCAACAACACTACTTCTGTAATTGATGCTACTACAAACAAAGTTACAGACACTGTACCTGTAGGAGACCATCCTACTGATATTGCAATCAGTCCTGATGGAAATAAGGTGTACGTAACTAATTCAGGCAGCAACAATGTTTCTGTAATTGATACAGCTACAAACACAGTTACAACCACTGTGCCGGTAGGAGACGATCCCTGTGACGTTGCATTCAGTTCTGATGGAAAAAAGGCATATGTGCCAAATAAACGAAGCGACAATGTTTCTGTAATTGACACAGCAACAAACACTGTTACAGCCACAGTTCCTGTAGGAATTACTCCTTTAGGAGTTGCAGTCACTCCAGATGGAAATAAGGTATATGTGACAAACGCCGAAAGCGACAATGTCTCTATAATTAACACAGCCACAAACAAAGTTACAGCTATGGTGAATACAGGAAAATATTATATGAACTATCCTATTGGAGTTGTAATTGTGCCTTTTATGGATTCTAATATGACTGATCAAAGCATAGGGGCAACCTCCAATGCAACTGAAGACATAGGAGTTGAAGAAACTAACTTATCATCATCTGAAGAAAAAAACGCTGTCGAACTAAATAATTCAAACAATAATAATTCCGAATCTAATAATGGTAGTAGTTCAAATGGAAATGAATCAAACAAAAATAACTCTACTCCAGGCTTCGGATTATTGGGGAGCTTGACCTGCCTGTATGGTGGATGGAAACTCGGGAAGAAGTAATAAAGGGCTTGGACAACCCAAAGTCACTGGCATTAATGATCCAATGACTGTTGGGTCGAATGGTACGCCAAAAATTGAATTCCCCACAAGTCAAGAAAAAACGTATATATAAGCCAAAATTCCTCAAAGAAGTTCGATAAATTTCGGTAGAGTCAAAAAAAGTGATTGGAAAAAATCGAAATAAAAAAAGTGACCGGTTCAACTTTAAATCAGGTTTTTAGATTATACCGGCCTTTTCAAGAAAACCTTCCAGAGGCACGGAGTGAGTCTGGAAACCGCATACTTTGTAGGGGTCTGCTCCCATCGAGAGAGCTACAAACTGGGCAATGTTCATATGCACCATGTCGTACTCTACCCCGAACTCTTTTTCAATCACAGGCTGGTAGCGGTCATACTGGATATGGCAGTTCGGGCACATATGGATCATTAACTCCACTCCGGCTCTCTGGAGGCTGTCGAGTTTGGTTTTTGTAACCTGGAGGGAGGTGCTTTTGTTAAGGTGGAGCTGGGAAAAGCCCATTCCGCAGGTAAGGGTGCGGTCTTCGTACCAGCGGACAGGAGATGCCCCGCAGGCTTCGGCTATCGTGTCTATAAGCTGGGGGTTTTCCGGGCTTCCGACGGCATCGAGGTATTTGACTTTATAATAGTGGCAAGCGTGGTGAGCTGCAGCTTTAACGCCTGAGAAATCGAATTTCTTTTCTTTCTGGATCTGACTGACTTTACTCAGGAGGACCTCGACTGCATGGTAGAAGTTGGTCCGCGGGTTCATATCGCCCTTTTCATAGACAAGGTCGTCGAAGCCCTTTTCTCTGAAAATGGAGTTAACTTTTTCCCTGACCTCAGTATTGGTATTAAGAAGCTCGCATGCCTCCTTGTTAATGGCATAGCAGGTTGAACAGAGGCAGGTTATGTTTGGATACCCACACCTTCTGGCAACAGCAAAGTTCCGGGCTGCAATGGCTGTTGTTGTGAGCCCTTCAAAGATATCGGTGTAGTGCCCTATCCCTGTGCAGCAGGACTGCTCATCATTTAGACAATAATCTACCCCAAGTCGGTCAAATGCGTAACGAGTGGCGGTTTCCACGCCAGGGTATTCCTGTCCGACCATGCAGCTCTTAAACAGTAATAGCTTCTTGTCCGGTATACTTTCTATCGCTTTCAAAGCCGAAATCTCCGCTCTTTTTTTCGTTTTTACTGCAATCTGTCTTCAGGAATCCGCGAATTTTTTTTTCCTGTATCTTTGCTTTAATCCATTTTTCCCTTTCAAAATAGCCCGTGCTTTCAAGAATGGCCTGAACTTCTCCATGGGTGTTCCTGACATCCCTCATGCTGAGTCCCAGTTCGGACCGGATGGGCTCCAGATTCCTTTTAATTCCAATCCAGCGCTCTCCAAGGTCTCTTTCCATATTGCTGATGCCGGCACCCGGGACCTTACTGGCTCCGTTTTCTGCAAGGTACTCTCCTATCTCAAGGAAATAGGCAAGCTTCTCAACCCCGATTCCTTCATTGATAGCCATCTGCCTGAGCACCTGCACGATTGTTACAGGGCTGTTGTTCCTGGGACAGCGCACATTGCAGGAATAGCAGTAGAAGCAGGACCAGATCATTTCAGATTCAAGCACACTGTGATCGTTTTCCAGCACTTTTTTTACGATTTGCCTCGGACTGTAATCCGTAAACCGGGCTGCAGGACAGGAAGCGGTGCAGGCTCCGCACTGGATACAGCGGTGCAGTCCCAGAGATTCAGGGGTTCGGATACTTTTTTTTGCGGTCTCTGCAAGAGTTTTACACTCCGGGGTATCGTATTCGTTTACATATGGAATCATTTTATCATCTCTCCTTCCCGGGCAAGGCTGGTAAAAGTTCCTGCAAGCCCTTTTGTGTTCGGGACATAGGCTTTTTTGAAATAGATCCGGTTTCCTGAATCCCCAAGTTCTTCTTTGAGTTTTTCGAAATGGCTGACAGTAAGAGGATATATCACTTCAGCTCTCGGGCTGTCAGGCGGGTCTTCCACAAAAAGAACAGAAGACGCCCCATGCCTGAATGCATGCAGCACCAGGTCTCTGTCAACTATCAGGCAGGTAGGAACCTTGATCAATTTAACACTTGAAGGATATGTGAGCACACTGTTACCGATATTGTCACAGGTAAGGGAAGATATTCCGCTGTTCACAAAGCCAAGTACGTCCCCTTCTTCAAGAACGCCTTCTAACTCAGCCTTTAGCTGGGATTTCGTAAAACCTGCAATCTGGACAGCTCCTTCCCTGCAGAGTTCGGTACAGTACCCGCAGCCTGTGCATATAAGTGGGTCAAGAACAACCCTCCCATTTTCATTTATAGAAAGGGCATCAAACGGGCACTTAAGACATTCCCCGCACCGGGTGCAGAGTAGCTGGTTTATGGCTGCAATTTCGTTATCCAGCACCTTCGGGCTGTCTGTAATGAAAGCCCTTGCTCTTACGGCTGCAAGTCCTGCCTGGGCAATTGTATCAGTAACATCCTTGGGGCTCTGAGCAGTGCCGCAGACAAAAATCCCATCAAGGGAACAGTCCACCGGCTTCAGTTTGGAGTGCCTCTCTTTGATGAACCCGCTTTCGTCCTGGCTGAGGTTCAGCACACTGGCAATTTTCTTTGTCCCCGGAGATGGTACCATAGCTGCGGAAAGTACTACCATGTCGGCAGGGATTTCCTTTATTTTCTGGCTAAGGGTGTCTTCAACCCTTACAACAAGGCTCTTATCCGGTTTTTCAATGACTTCTGCAGGCCTTCCCCTCACAAAGTTAACCCCGGTCTCCTGGACTGCACGGTAGTAGTTTTCGTAAAAGCCAAAAGCCCTCATGTCAATATAGCAGATCGTGATTTCCGTTTTCGGATACCTTTTCTTTATCAGGCTTGCATGCTTCAGGGCTGCCATACAGCAGTACCTTGAGCAGTAGCGGTTTCCTCCTTCCTTTTCGTCCCTTGAACCAACACACTGGATCATGACTATCCTTTCTGGAGTTTCAACCTCAAAGGGATGATCAGACGAGCTTTCGCACCTTGAATCACATGTTGAAGGAGCAGGGTCGCTGGAAGCTTTGCTGAAATCGGAGATCCTGAGAAGTTCCCCTTTTGTAGGTCCATTGATGCCCAGGACTCTTGCAAGTTCCATCTGGGTAAGAACATTTTCAAAAATTCCATACCCGTACTGGGGTTTCTGGGAAACGTCATACTCTTCAAAGCCTGTTGCAACGACAACTGCACCCACATTCAGTTCTATGATCTCTTCTTTCTGAGAGAAATCGATAGCTCCTGTTTTGCAGGCTTCTGCACACTTTCCGCAGTTTTCCCCTTTTAACTGCAGGCAGCTGTCAGGGTCAATGAAGTAAACCTTGGGGACTGACTGAGAGAAACGAAGAGAAATTGCCTTTTTGTCCATATAGCCGCAGTTGAACTCGTCTTCAACAGAGACGGGACAGACCCTGCTGCACTTCCCACATGCTATACAGTTGTCTTTCACATATCTCGGTTTCTTTTTTAGCTTGACAGTAAAGTTTCCTGCGCTTCCGCTAAGCTTTTCTACTTCTGTCCAGGTCAAAAGAGTAATCCTTGGGTGGGCTGCAACCTCATTCATAAGAGGGCTGAGCGAGCACATCGCACACTCTTCAGCAAGTTTATCAGGAGAAAAGATTTTCCCGATTTTAGCCATCTGCCCGCCTATGCTTGAGTCTTTCTCCACAAGGAAAGTGGGAACCCCGTTATCTGCAAGGTTAAGAGCAGCCGTGATCCCTGCAATCCCTCCGCCGATAACAAGAACCTGCTGGGCAATGTCTACTTTTATATCTTCCAGCGGCTCTATGTTTTCCAGGCGCTTCAGCTTGGCTTTAAGGAGAGAGAGAGCTTTTTCAGTAGCTCCTGCTCTGTCAGGGTGCACCCAGGCACACTGTTCCCTCAGGTTTGCAATCTCAAGCCCTGCCCTGTTCAATCCGGTTTCCTGTATGCACTTTTTGAAAAGAGTGCCGTGTTTGGAAGGAGTACATGAACCTATTACCACCCTGTCCACATGCCCTTCCGAAATTTTCTTTTTAATCAGAGCCTGTCCCTGGCTTGAACACAGGTATTCATAATCATAAACTGAAAAACCTTCTGCCTTTAGGGTCTTTTTCACTATATTGATATCAACGTGTTCCGAGATATTCCCGCTGCAGTGGCAGATAAATACAGCAGCTTTGTTCAACCCGTCAGTAGTCCCGTCAGTCATTATACTAAATCTTTCAGGGATTTGTATATAAGACTTGCCAGAAAAGGTATGCCAAATGTCTCAAAAAGGACATTTTTTTGATAGTTGTTGCAGAAACCGGACAGTTTTGGCAAGAAAAGAGGAATTTTGATGTTTATGTACAGTGTTAATCTCAGGTCCACTTTCTTAATAAACGTCTTAATTGAACAGCTATCCCGGGAAATATCTTAACCGGATAAGTATAAGATATTTGTTTTAATCCTATATATACCTGAACAAAGAACTGAAAAAGGTCCCGCTTAAAACCATTATTATGACTATTCCTTAACCAGTTGATTACTAAAGCTTTTAAATTAATTTAGTGTTTCCCATTGTCAAAAAGTTATTATATACATATTATTATATATAGGGAGAGAGTATTATAATTATTTAAACCAACTGAGATGCCAGGTTTTTCAGGCACTGTCTCAGATTTTAAATTTAAAAATAGAAATATATTAAGCACAGAAACAAAAATAGTCATTTGAATTGCCGTTAAAAAATCACTGGCAATTTTTAAATGTCCGGTAAACCATAAAATTATTCGTTTAAAATAATATATTTCTATTTATCTGATGATACTGGATAAGATAAGATACCGGAATAGACTCAAGGAAATTACCGGTATAAACGGCAGATGATAGTTGTGGCAGATAATGGGCTAACATTAGAAGGCAATGATTTTAAAATGGGAGAGGTAGAGTACGAAATGGTCGAGCTTCTAAGGAGGCTCAATATAAACAGGCCTGTCGCCCTGACCCTTGCATGTCTCTCAAAAGGGGAAGAAATTTCTTCCCAGTGTATAGAAATGGTATCAGGTCTAAGGCAACCTGAAGTCAGCATTGCAATGCGTTACCTTCGTGAGAACGACTGGGTAGACATGAGGGAAGAAAAAAAGAACCACGGCAAAGGCAGACCTGTAAAGCTCTACAGGCTGACGGTCCAGATGGAAACGATTATCAACACAATTGAAGAAAGCGTCATTGCTGAGAGCAAAACTATTCTCCAGAACATAGAACGTCTCAAGCATCTATCCTGAAAAATCGGCGAAAAAGACAGGTTAAAGCAGTTTTTTCTTTAAAATCACATATGCAAAAAGTATATTCTTAAATCAAAAATACGATTATATCAATGGGAAATTCCTCTCCACACCCGAGAGGTTAATTAAAACCTTCTTATTCTTTTTTACCATCTCTTTTTTACTTCTGTGCTGTTTTGAGATACCAGAAAAATATTTGTCAACCACCCGGAGTTCCAGTAATCACCTGTGTTTTATTCCATTTTTATATATTTTTGATTTATTCCATTTTATACATTTTTTATCCATTCCATTTTATACATTTTTTATCCCGTTAAAACAGTTTAACGTTTCATTTACTCAAACCAGCTATTTAATAAAGTTTTTTCATTCAGTTGTCTATCTGCCATCTGTTTGTCTACCATTATGACTTCATTGTTAACATCATTAACTTCTTATCACTACTTCCAGGCCATATCAATAGCGCTAACTTCATAATCAATATTATTGCATTACTTCGGGATCACAAGTATTTAATCAAAAAAGTTTATGGTTTTCATCCACATTTTCATCTTTTAGAAGTTTCTTCAGAAAATTTATTTCTATGAAAGGTTCTGAAAATTCAGTTTTATTTTTATTTAATGTATTTAAAAGCAGCTTTTTAGAAAAACAGAGAAAAATATTCTTAAATGCAATTTTTAGTGAACTAAAACTGTTTTTTAAGGCAAATAAAGCTTTTTAATTACGCAAAAATATAAATTTTACGCATAGATATTTTCATATATGACTAAATTATATTAATAAGAATTAGGTTGAGGCACTTAAGTATATTTATTAAGAAGAATGCCCTGGAAAGGTTAACCTCTGTTAATTGAATAAAACATGATGAATAGCCTTATTCAAAGTAATGTTAACCGGAGTAACAGTATAAGATATAATTATAATTTAGAATATATTAAATTTAAAACATAAGTAGATATTTATATTAATTCACTCTATAATGGTTCTTCGGGTGATTTTAATGGTAGATGAAAGTGGTTCAGCTATAGAAACTACTGACATGACAAATGAAACCCCTATATGTATGGGGTCAAGCGAATACGAAATGATTGAATTGTTCAGAAAGATTAATGTCAGCAGGCCAATTGCTCTTACCCTAGCCTGTCTTGCAAAGGGAAGGGAAATCTCTTCCCAGAGCATTGAAATGGTGTCTGGCCTGAGACAGCCGGAAGTCAGTGTTGCAATGCGCTACCTCCGCGAAAACAACTGGATTGATATCCGGGAAGAAAAGAAATCAAAAGGTAAGGGCAGACCGATCAAGCTGTATAGACTTACAGTCCCTATGGACCGCATTGTCAGCAAGATCGAAGAAGAAATCATAGCCGAAAGCAAACTTGTGCTGAGGAACATAGAACGCCTGAAGCACATAGCCTGAAATTTATGAAAGGGAACGGAATGGGGTCAGAGTCGGGTGCAAGCTCCCATACAGCAAATTGCGTTAACCACTTTATCTGAAAGCCATTCTGAATTAAGGGGACTACCCCTACCCTAACTTTTTTATTAAGGGCAATTTTCTTGCAACAACTTTTCTTCATAATGTTTCTACATCAATCGTTTTTCACAACGTTTCTACATCAATTTTCTCAGTAACTTTTCTACATTAGTTTCTATATTGCCAAGGTTATTGATTCAAAATTATGGCCAGCAATAGATTTTCAATCCCGATACTTTCTGAGTCAAAGCCAGCAGAAGGGTATTCTAAAATACCTGTAATGATGCAAAAGAAAATAATAAATTTACAGGATCAGGATAACAAATTTAGACCAGGGTAGAAAATTTAGACCAGGATAGAAA
>LSQX01171900.1_pt1 | contig 24803 bp, 19 predicted proteins | sample 654561 | NCBI WGS metagenome assembly LSQX01 (sample SAMN04489861, study PRJNA283612) | anaerobic digester metagenome | isolation source: 4 biogas reactors fed with cattle manure at either 37C or 55C with and... | place: Denmark: Kongens Lyngby | collected 2014
CCACCTCACAGATTTTCTACACCTCACCTTCACGTTGTGCTGTGGCCGATAGCGCCGCCATCTCCCTGGACCGCCGCCTGACCTGGGGCGAGACCTGGGAATCCGCTATTGCGGAAATCGAGGCCCTGCCCTCCGTCAAGAAGCACGGGGCTGTGGTCACCATGTACAAATACGACCGTCCCTCATGGACCGGATTCGTCTACGAGCAAGACTGCTACTTCCCCACCTGGGTCATTCCTGAGGATGCGCCGCAGACCCAAGCCCTGGTCGCTGCCTACACCAACCTCTACGAGGCCCCCAAGGTTGACAAGTGGACCTTCTCCACCAACGGCGTGGCCATCATGGGCCGTCACGGCATCCCCTGCATCGGCCTCGGCCCTGGTAAGGAAGCCCAAGCCCACGCGCCTAACGAGATCAACTGGAAAGAAGACATCGTTCGCTGCGCCGCCATCTACAGCGTCATGCCCACCCTCTATGTGGATATCACCAAAGAGAGTGCATAAAGCTTAAGCGGGACTTGAAAGCCGGAACTTCCCCAGGGAAGTTCCGGTTTTTTCTTTAGGGCAAATTGCACAGAAGAAAACTGGTAAGATAAGAGCCAGGCACGTAAAATGATGGTTAAGCCAATCATCATTTTCGGTCTGCCCAGGCCTTGAAATCATATACATTTCACTGGATGGCAAGCCAAAATAAAATACCAATAGTAGAAGGAGAGGTTGCGAAGACTATGAGCGATATTATGAGACCCATCAGTTTTGCGAACTTAATCGAATGGAGCCTCAGCGAGTACAAGAAACAAGGACGGGTTTTCGGACTGGACAAGAGTAAATTCTATGTCAACCGTTCGGGGAGCCGTTTCAAAACCCCTTTCGGGGATGAGATTGCATCGGCGGTGGGACCGGCAGCAGGCCCCCATTCCCAATTGGCCCAAAATATCATCGTCTCCTATCTGGCCGGAGCCCGTTTCATGGAGCTCAAAACCGTACAGAAGATGGACGGAGAGGAAATCCGCCATGCCGTGGCCAAGCCCTGTATCAACGCAGAAGACGAATGCTACAACTGCGAATGGTCCACTGAATTGACAGTGGAAGAAGCCTTTGATGAGTATGTCAAAGCCTGGGTGGCCATCAAGGTTCTGGCGGTGGAGTTCGGCCTGTCCGACGGTCATGATTTTGCTTACAACATGAGTGTGGGCTACGACCTGGACGGCATCAAGCTGCCCAAGATGGATAACTTTATTGAGGGCCTCAAGGATGCGTCCGAAAGCCCTGCCTACCAGGAAGCCATCGCTTATTTGAAAGACCATCTGGACCTCTTCGACAAGGTGGATGAGGCCGTCGTCGACGCGATTTCGCCCGCCCTTTGCCATTCAGTTACCCTGTCTACCCTCCACGGCTGCCCGCCTGACGAAATTGAGCGGATTTCCCATTATCTCCTGACTGAGAAGAAGCTGCATACCTTTGTCAAATGTAACCCCACCATGCTGGGTTACGAGTATGTGCGCAAGACCCTGGATGATCTGGGCTATGACTATGTGGCCTTCCCTGACAAGCACTTCCTGGCTGACCTCCAGTACGATGACGCGGTTGGAATCTTTACCCGCATGCTGGCCGTGGCCAAGGGAGAAGACCTGGCCTTTGGCGTCAAACTGTCCAATACCTGCCCGGTTGATGTCAAGCGGGGAGAGGTGCCCTCGGAAGAAATGTACATGTCAGGCCGTTCCCTCATGCCCCTGACCATCAGCCTGGCCCTTAAACTATCCCGGGCTTTTGACGGACAGCTTCCCATCTCCTATGCCGGCGGTGTGGACGCCCTCAATCTCAAGGAACTGCTTGAAGTGGGCATTGGCCCCGTGACCCAGGCCACCACCCTCCTGAAACCGGGTGGCTACATGCGCTTCCTGCAGATGGCCCAGGAAACCGAGGATAGCTTGAATCTGTCTGGCAGAGTCCATCTTGACAAGCTGGAAAAACTGGCAGCGGCCACCTTGGTGGATCCCCGGATGCAAAAGCGTTGGCGGGAAAAAGTGGCCTCCCGTAAGACCGATTCGGAACTGCCACTCTATGATTGCTACAAGGCCCCCTGTAAGGAGGGTGGCTGCCCCATCGAGCAGCAGATCCCCGAGTACAATACTCTGGTGGCCCGGGGCGACTATGACCAGGCCATGCAGGTCATCGCCATTGACAACCCCTGCCCCACCATCACCGGCGTCCTTTGTGCCCAGCCCTGCCGGGAGAAGTGCACCCGTCTGGATTACGACGAATCCATCCACATGCGGGACATCAAGAAAAAGGCGGCGGATGAGGCCCAGGATGCCTATATCGGCAAGATGGAAGTCACTCCCCTGAAATCAGACAAGAAGGTGGCCGTCATCGGTGCCGGCCCCGGCGGTATGGCCGCGGCCCATTACCTGAGGCGGAATGGTCTGGAAGTGGATGTCTATGAAAAACGGGCGGCCTCCCACGGGATCGTCCGCTATGCCATTCCCGACTTCCGTATCTCGGAAGAAGAGATCGACCGTGACTTCCGGCTGGTCCAGGCCACCGGCGTCAATTTCCACTTCAATGCCGACCCCAACTTCAGCCTGGACTCCCTGAAGAAGAGCCATGACTATGTCATTATTGCCACCGGTGCCTGGGAAAAGGGCAGAAATCCAGTCTCTGAGGGCGGTGACCATGTCATTGACGCCCTTGATTTCCTGATCGAGACCAAGGATGAGGGGCCCCGTGATCTGGGCAAGCGAATCGCTGTCATCGGTGCAGGCGACGTGGCCATGGATGCCGCCCGCCTGGCCAAGCGGATGCCCGGGGATCCGGAAGTCACCATCGTCTACCGGAGGACCGAGATGTATGCCCCGGCCAGCCAGGACGAGTTTGATGGCGCCATGGAAGAAGGGGTCATCTGGCGTGAGCTTCTGGCTCCTGTCAGCTATGACGGCCAGTCCCTGGTCTGCGAAAAGCAGCGCCTGGGTGACTTTGATGAGTCCGGCCGCCGGGCCTGCCTGGGTACAGGCGAGTTTGAAACCCTGGCCTTTGACACGGTCATCGGTGCCACCGGTGCCCGGGTCGACAAGGGACTCTTCGAAAAGCTGGGCATGAATGTGGACAGCTACGGGGATCCCCGCCTGTCGGATGCCATGGAAAGTTCCCTGGACGGGGTCTATGTTGTCGGCGACTGCCGCAAGGGACCCTCGACTGTCGTCGCCGCCATGGGGGATGCCAAGAAGGCCGCCCTGGACATCATGGCCAAGGAAGGCCTGACCCATGATTTCGAAAAGGTGCAGGTCCCTGTTGAAGAGGCCGTCATCCTTGAAAGACGGGGTCAGCTGACCACTGCCAAACTGCCGGCCGAGGAAGGCCTCCGCTGCCTGATCTGTGACCAGGTCTGCCGGATCTGTACTGAAGTCTGTCCCAACCGGGCCAATGTGGCCATCCTGGTGGAGGGCTTTGCAAATTCAGAGCAGATCGTCCACATCGATGGCATGTGCAATGAGTGTGGCAACTGTGCCAGCTTCTGCCCCCATGCCGGCAGGCCCTACAAGGATAAGCTGACTGTCTTCTGGAGCCAGGCGGATTTCACGGATTCCGAGAATATCGGTTTCCTGGAAGTCTCCCAGGGCCACTATCGTATCCGCGACCAGCGGGGCCGTATCTTCGAAGCCGCGGAAGACCAGCTCCAAGACCTGGCGGGATCTGACATGACTGCAGTCATCTTAGCAGTCAAACGGGATTATCCCTGGCTTTTGAATCGTGAGCATGATTGTGCCTCACACTAACTATTAGAAATGGAAGGACCCGCCCCTGTCAAAGGGGGCGGGCCACCTGCAGAGGATGGTGGCGGCGCCCGGCGCCGCCCATGACAGGAGGAATCACATGATTATTGGTAATGGAAGATTGGTCACCAATGACCCTGAAAACCCCTATTTTGAAAATGGTGCAGTCCGGATCGATGGCGATGTCATCCAGGCGGTCGGGACCTTTGAAGAACTGAAGGCAGCCTACCCGGAGGATGAGATCCTGGACGCCCAGGGCCGGGTCATCATGCCGGGCATGATCAATGCCCACACCCACATCTACAGCTCCTATGCCCGGGGCATGGGGGTCTCCAGGCCCACCCGCAACTTCCCCGAGATTCTGGAGAATCTCTGGTGGGCCCTGGACCGCAGCCTGACCATGGAAGACAACGAGCTGTCAGCCTATACCACCTATATCGACAGCATCCGCAACGGGGTCACCACCCTCTTTGACCACCACGCCAGCCCCCATGCGGCCACCGGCTCCCTCTTCACCCTGGCCGAGGCCGCCAAGGCCATCGGCATCCGGGGCTCCTTCTCCATGGAGCTGTCCGACCGGGACGGGGTGGAGATTGCCGAAAAGGAAATCAAGGAAAACGTGGACTTCATCAAGGCCATGAATACCGACGACCAGGATATGATCAAGGGCATGTTCGGTATGCACGCATCCTTCACCATCTCCGATGAGACCATGGAGAAGGTCAAGGTAGCCATGGAGGGCATCGACGCCGGCTATCACATCCATGTGGGCGAAGGCCGGGAAGACCAGTACGACAGCCTGCAAAAATATGACATGCGGGTCACGGAAAGGCTCCTGGGCTGGGGACTTCTGGGTCCCAAGACCATCGCCGTCCACGCCGTCAATGTCAATGGCCGGGAATTGGATATCCTGGCTGAGACCGATACGACCGTGGTCCACAACCCCATGTCCAATATGGGCAATGCCGTAGGGGCCACCCCGGTCCTGGGCATGCTGAGGCGGGGTATCCGCCTGGGTCTGGGCACAGACGCCTATACCCACGACATGTTTGAGTCCATCAAAGTGTCCAAGATCCTGCAATCCCATCGCCTGTCTGACCCCACCGTGGGTTTTGGCCAGGCCCTGCAATTGCAGTATGAGGGTAACCCGGCCATCGCAGCCCTCCACTTCAAGCGCCCCCTGGGTGTTTTGAAGGAAGGCGCCTATGCCGACGTCATCACCCTGGATTACTATCCCTTCACCCCCTTTGGCGGGGACAACTGGAAGGGCCACCTCCTCTTTGGCGGCTATGGCCGCATGACCAATGACGTGGTCATCAACGGCAAGGTCGTCATGAGGAACCGTGACATCCAGACTGTGGACGAGGAAAAGATCTTCGCCCGGACCGCCGAACGTGCGGCAGCCATCTGGCCCAATTTATAGATCCATGCCCCAAGTCGCCGGCAGCTTCCCGCTGCCGGCGCTACCGGCAATAAGACAAAGACATGCCGGATCCTGGTGTCCGGCATCCTTGATTGACGAGGTTTACATGGAAGGGACTTACTTGCTGAAGGACGGTTTTATCGTCCTTCCCGAAGAGACCAGCCGGGGGAGCATCCGGATAAAAGGCCAGACCATCGAGGCCATGGGCGATCTGGATCCCCTCCCGGGGGAGAAGGTGATCGACTGCCATGACTGCTATTTTCTGCCTGGCGGCATCGAGACCCACACCCATCTCCAGCTGGAATCCATGGGGACGGTGACGGCCGACGATTTTGCCACAGGCACCCGGGCAGCCCTGGCCGGTGGTACCACCACTGTCATCGATTTTGCCACCCAGTTTCATGGGGAGAGCATGGCCAGGGGCCTGGAGCGCTGGCATGAAAAAGCGGACGGCAACTGCGCCATTGACTACGGCTTTCATATGGCCCTGACCGAATGGAATGACAAGCTGAGGGCGGAGATGGAGGAAGTGGTGGCAGGCGGCGTCTCTTCCTTCAAGATGTACATGGCCTACAAGGACAATATGATGGTCCAGGAAGACCAGATCTACCAGGCCCTGGAAGAGTCCAAGAGGCTGGGGGCCACCATCGGCTTCCACTGTGAAAACGGCCTTCTGATCGATGTCCTGGTCCGCCGTGAACGGGCCCTGGGTCATCTGTCACCCTACTATCACCAGTTGACCCGGCCCGACGAACTGGAAGAAGAAGCTATTGTCCGTCTGGGGGCGGTCAACAGCCTCCTCCATGCCAATCACCATATTGTCCACCTGTCGACCGCCAAGGGCCTGTCGGCCATCCAGCGGACCCGGGAAAGGGGGATCCGGGTCATTGTCGAAACCTGTCCCCAGTACCTGCTCCTGGATGCCTCCCTTTACGGCAGGCCGACCAGTCAGGACTTTGAAGCGGCCAAGTATATCATGAGTCCCCCCCTGCGCTCCCGCCGGGACCAGGAAGCCATCTGGCAGGGCCTGGCCTCGGGCGATATCCAGTTTATCGGCACCGACCACTGTTCCTTTAATTACAAGGGGCAAAAGGAGATGGGCAGGGATGATTTTTCCAAGATCCCCAATGGGGCGCCTGGCATTGAGTTGCGCATGGCTCTTCTTTACAGCTATGGGGTGGCCCGGGGCCGTATGGACATCAACCGCTACTCGGTGGTCACCTCCACCAATGCGGCCAAGTATTTTGGACTCTACCCCCAAAAAGGTATTTTGCAGGTGGGCAGTGACGCCGATATCGTCGTCCTGAATCCCCAGGCTGAATGGACCGTGACCCAGGCAGATTTGCAGGAGAACTGTGACTACACACCCTATGAGGGCTTCCCCATGAAGGGGAAGATCCGTGACGTCTTTTTGAGAGGCCGCCATAAGCTGGCTTCTGGTAAAATTGTCATTGATGAGGCGGATGGGCGCTACCTTGAGCGTGGCTTGCCCGACCTGGATATCCGCTGATCCATAGATCATACAATTTGGATTTCGATATGTCGGAGGAGGGAATGGCTATGTCTTGGACCTTGACGGTCAATCAAGAAAAACACACACTGACGGAAGATAAAAGACTGATTGATTTTCTGCGCGAAGACCTGGGTCTGACATCTGTCAAGGATGGCTGCAGCGAAGGTGCTTGTGGCACCTGCTCGGTGGTCGTGGATGGCAGGCTGGTCAAGGCCTGCATCATGAAGGTATCCCGCTTCGACGGGGCCCGGATCACCACGGTGGAGGGGCTGTCTGCCAGGGAGAAAGAAGTTTACGTTCACAGCTTCGCCGAGACCGGCGCCGTCCAGTGCGGTTTTTGCACCCCAGGCATGGTCATGGCTGCCAAGGTCCTCCTGGATAAGAATCCCCAGCCCAGCCGGGAGGAGATCGCCAAGGCCATCACCGGCAACCTCTGCCGCTGTACCGGCTACAAGAAGATCATCGATGCCATCGAGATGGCAGGCCATTACCTGCATACAGGCAAGCATGTACCGGTCCTGGATCCCCAGGCCCGGGTAGGCGACCGCTCCCAGCGGGTGGATGTCATGGAAAAAGTGCTGGGTACCGGCAAGTTCCCCGATGATTATCAGTTTGACGACATGGTCTATGGCCAGGCCCTGAGGACCCGCTATCCCCGGGCCCGGGTCAACCGGATTGACATCTCCAAGGCCCTGGAGCATCCCGACTGCATCACTGTCCTGACCGCCAAGGATGTGCCCAACAACACCATCGGCCACATCGTCCAGGACTGGGATGTCATGATTCCTGAGGGTCAGGTCACCCGTTACATCGGTGATGCCGTCGCCCTGGTAGCCAGTGAGACAAGAGAAAGTCTCCAGGCAATTCTGGACCTGATTGAGGTCGATTACACAGAGCTTGAACCCATGCTGGACCCCTTCCAGGCCATGGCCGAGGGTGCCCCCAAGATCCATGAAAAGGGCAATATCCTCTCCAGCGAGCGCCTGATCCGGGGTGACGCCCATAAGGCGGTAGCAGAGGCAGCCCATGTGGTGACCGAAACCTACGAAGTCTCCTGGGAGGAGCACGCCTTCCTGGAGCCCGAATGTGCCATCGCCTGGCCCTCTGAGGACGGAGGCGTCCACATGATCACGGCTTCCCAGTCCATCTATGATGAGCAGAGGGAAGTCTCCAACATGCTGCAGATTGAGCCGGAAAAGGTCCATATCCGTTCCGGCCTGGTAGGAGGGGCCTTTGGTGGTCGTGAGGACATGAGCGTCCAGCATCACGCCGCCCTCCTGGCCTGGAAGACCGGCCGGCGGGTCAATGTCAGGCTCTCCCGCTATGACAGCACCATCGTCCATACCAAGCGCCACCCCATGGTCATGAAGATGACCACCTCCTGCGATGGCCAGGGCCGGGTGACCGCCCTGATCGCGGAGATCATCGCCGACACGGGAGCCTACGCCTCCCTGGGCGGCCCTGTCACCCAAAGGGCCTGTACCCATGCCGGGGGCCCCTACAATTTCCAGAATGTAGATATCACGGGCAAGGCTGTCTATACCAATAATGTGGTCTCAGGGGCCTTCCGGGGCTTCGGGGTCACCCAGTCCTGCTATGCCATGGAGAGCAATCTCAATCTCCTGGCAGAAAAATGCGGCATGGATCCCTGGGACTTCCGCTACCTCAATGTCGTCAGGCCCGGTGATGTCCTGCCCAATGGCCAGATTGTCGACCAGAGCTGTGGCCTGGCTGAGTGTCTGGAAGCCGTCAAAGAGGCCTACCAGTCCGGTCCCTACACAGGGCTGGCCTGTGGTTTCAAGAACAGCGGTCTGGGCGTGGGTGTTCCCGATTTCGGTCGCTGTACCCTGTCTGTTGAAAATGGCAAGGTCCATATCCGGACCTCAGCCGCCTGTTCCGGCCAGGGAGTGGCTCAGATGGTGACCTCCATTGTCTGTCAGACCCTGGACTGTCAGGTGACGGATACGGTCTTTGAGATGCCTGATACCGACCGGACCCCTGATGCCGGCACCTCCACTGCTTCCCGCCAGACCCTCTTTACCGGAGAGGCCACCCGCCAGGCAGCCCAGGACCTGAAAGAGGCCATAGAGGCTGTCGACGGGGATCTGAGCAAGCTGGAAGGCCGGGAGTTCTTCGGCGAATTCGGACCGCCGACCGACCCCCTGGGATCGGACAAGGAGAACCCGGTCAGCCATATCGGCTACAGCTACGGCTGCGAGGTCACTGTCCTGGACGAAAAAGGCAAGATCCAAAAAATGGTGGGCGCCTACGATGTGGGTACCCCGGTCAATATCACGGCCGTGGAAGGTCAGATTGAGGGGGGTTGTGTCATGGGCCTGGGCTATGCCCTGACCGAAGACTTTGTCAATCCAGGCGGGATCCCCAAATTCAAGCTGGGAACCTACGGGCTTTTCCGGGCCAATCAGGTACCCCAGATTGAGACTCACATTGTCAAGGGGCCGGGATACGTGGATTATGCCTATGGAGCCCGGGGCGTCGGCGAGTTGGCCTGTGTGCCCATCGCGCCCTCAGTGGCTCATGCCTATTACAGACTTGACGGGAAAATGCGGACCAGCCTTCCCATGGAAGATACCTTCTATCGTAAGAAAAAATAGGGAAGATCAGGTCGACGGGACCAGAATGACAAGCGGGGGGCGTCGAAGCAGCTTGGATAAGGGAAAGCGAGCCAATATGCGGGGGGCCGCTGTCATTGTGGCCTCCAGACCCCTGGAGCCTGCCGAGGCAGTCACCGATATCCAGGCAGAGGGCAAGCGTATCCTGCCCGCCCTGATCAGGGCCGGCCAGGTGACCTTCATTGAGCGGGTTATTATCCTGCTCCAGCTTGCCGGGGTGGCCCCCATCGTGGTCATCACCGGCTTTGAGAATGAGGAGCTGGAGCGCCTCCTCTCCCGCATGAGTGTGGTCTGCCTCCACAATCCTCGCTGGCAGGAAAGCAGCTTTTTTGATGATGCCATCCGGGGCCTCTTCTATGCCCAGAGGACCTGCCGTGCCTGTGACAAGATCTTGCTGGCCAGCCCTTTGATCCCCTCTATCCGGGTGGATAGCCTGACCCGGCTCCTCAAATCAGATGCCCCCCTGGCCCTGCCGGTCTTCGAAGGTCAAGATGGTTTGCCCCTGGTTTTCAGCCATGAGGCGGTCTCCAAGCTGACCACGGCCGCCTCCGGCCGTTCCCTGGCCGATCTGATTGCCCTGGCGCCCGGCCCTGTGGACCGCTTGGATCTGGACGACCAGGGGGTCCTTTCCACTTTTGGCAGTCTGGACAAGATATCCGAGGATCTGACAGGCTTGTCAGAGCCGGCCAGCCTGCCTATGCGGGCCCGCATCAAGCTTAATCTGGCCCGGGAGACAGTCTTCTTCGGTCCGGGTCCTGCCACCCTCCTCCGCCTGATCGATGAGACAGGCTCGGTGCGGACCGCCTGCATCCGTATGCGGCTCTCCTATAGCAAGGGATGGCAGATTCTCAATCTTCTGGAAGAGGAGCTGGGCGCCCAGGTCCTGGACCGGCGGCCGGGTGGCCAGGAGGGGGGGCGCAGCCTTTTGACCAGTCTGGGGCGGGATCTATTGCAGGCTTACGAGGCCATGGCGGCGGAAAGTCAAAAGCAGGTCAACCGCTTGTTCCAAGCCTATTTCCAGGATTTTCAGCGTCAACTGGAGGATAAAAAGACACAAGGGTGACACCTGGGGACTTGATTTATTCAAGTCTTGTTCCCGGGTCATTCATGGGTATACTATAACCTGTAAGACAATGCAAGCATACCTGCAAGCAGGCTTTGCCCTGCGGAAAGGAGCGATCCATGTCCGGACAGACTCATCCACTTGAAAATGATCAAATGATTGAAAAGATAGATAGCCCGCCAGTATCTGGCCAGGAAGCAAGCCCACCTCCCCCGGTCCAGGCTGGATCGGTCCAGGGGACTTATGTCCTGCCCCAGGCCCCGCCTCCTGCCCCACCGCCCCCCAAGATCAAAAAAGGGGTGCCAGGGATGACCGGTTTCGGTTTTACCTCGGCCCTCTTAAGTCTCTTTCTCCTGCCCCTCTATAAGGATGCCTTCGAGGCCTACCTCCTATACGAAGGGGCCAAGGAAGTCCTCCTTCATTACTATTACTACGCCACCATTGCCCTGGGCAGTGGAGGTATCCTTCTGGCCCTCTTTGGCTTGATTCTGACACCCGTGGGTATCTATCTGTCCAAACGCCGGGAGGGGAATGGCCGTGCCCTGGGTGTATCGGGTCTCCTGATTGCCCTGGTTGCCCTGATTCTTTTTGCCGCCGTGACGGTGACCCATGTCACCCTCTACAGCTGGCTCTATCCAAAATAGATCATGCTAATCCGAACGGAGAATACTAAATGACCGATAAGAACCTGAGGCCTGCCCTTGAGGCAAAAGATGACAGTGGGGAGCGCAAGCTCCAGATAGTCCAAGGCAAATACTGGTACCAACCACCCCCTCTCCAGGGATTGAGAGATATTATCCTCCAGGGCTACCGCCTCTACGGAGACCGGGATGCCGTCCGCTGGCGGGTCAAGCCCCGTGATCAGGAGCTGGTCAGCCAAAGCTACCGGCAACTGGCTATTGATGTGGCCAAGATGCAGGGCTGGCTGGCGGAACGCCTGCCCCGGGGGAGCCGGATTGCCCTGATCGGTGAAAACAGCTATCCCTGGATGGTCACCTGGCTGGCGGTGGCCTCCGGATTTGGGGTCATTGTCCCCATCGATCGCCTGCTCAAGCCTGACGAACTGGAACCTATCCTGGAACGCAGCCAGGCGGTCATGTTTGTCTACGACTCAGACTGGCATGAACACGTCAAGTCCATGCGGGCCGACCTGCCCCATCTCAAGCACTGCCTGGTCATGGACCGGGGAGTGGCTGCTGATTCCTTGAGGGAAAGCCTCAAGGCTGATTTGGCCAAGGACGAGAATCTCCTTGTCCTGGATGATATCCTTGCCTCCATACCTGATCCGAAAGGGGAACCCCAACTCATGGCCCCCCTGGCGGAAGGCGATGATGCGGCCATCCTCTTCACCTCCGGCACCAGTGCCACCTCCAAGGCAGCCATCCTGACTGATAAATCCATTACGGCGGATGTCATGGCCCTCCTGGGTTCGGTATCTTTTCCCGATCCCCTGAAGACCCTGTCCATCCTCCCCCTCCACCACGCCTTTGAAAACACCTGTGGTTTCCTGACCGTCCTGGCCATGGGCGGCTGCATTCATGTCTTTGATGGCCTCCGCTATATCGGTAAGAACCTGGAAGAGCATAAGGTCCACCTGACCGTGGTGGTACCGGCCATCCTGGATGCCGTTCACCGGCGGGTCATGAGCGAGGCGGCTAAATCCGGCCAGGCAAGGAAACTCAAGCTGGGCATGGCCATCTCCACCTTCCTTTACAAAATCGGGATTGATATCCGCCGTAAACTCATGAAGGATGTCCTGGACAAGCTGGGTGGCAATCTCCAGTATATTATCTGCGGCGCTGCCCCTGTTGAAGTCGATACCCTCAAATTCTTCCGGGCCATCGGCATCGAGGTCCTGTCTGGTTATGGACTGACAGAGGCCTCTCCTGTGGTCAGTGGTGGCAATACCCGGGTCAATGAGTTTGCCACCGTGGGCCAGCCCCTGGCCGGGGTTCTGGTGGCCATTGATAACGGCGGCAAGGGCGAGGGAGAAATCCTGGTCCGGTCTGACATTGTCATGAAGGGCTATCTGGACGATCCGGAAGCCACCGCCGAGGCCATCGATGAGGATGGCTGGCTTCACACTGCTGACGTGGGCTATTTTACCCGCAAGAAGAGTCTGGTTATTACCGGTCGCAGGAAATCCATGATTGTTCTCCCCAGCGGCAAAAAGGTCTTCCCTGAAGAGATTGAGGCCCTCCTTTACCGCCATGACCTGGTCAGGGATGCCCTGGTCTTTGGTCACTCCGGTGGTGGCGGCGACGTCATCATCACGGCCAAACTGGTCCTCAACCAGGACAAGATCCGGGATGATCTCCAAAGGGATCCGACTGAAGAAGACATGGCCCAGGCCCTGGCCCGGATCATTGCCGAGGTCAACCGGGGATTGCCCTCATTCAAGGAGATCCGTTCCCATTTCTACAGCCTGCAGGATATGGTCAAGACGACGACCATGAAGGTCCGTCGGGGGGTTGAGCTGGCCAGGATTGAAGATTATTTTGCCCGGACCAAGGCTTCCTGGCAGTCCTTGAAAGGTAAGAATATAGACGCCATCATTGGCCCCTTGACATCGGATTCACACTGTAGCAGATAAAGAGAAGCATGGATCAGGAAAGGATAGAAAAGATGACAAAACTTGTTTGGCTGGTTAAGGCCCCGGATGACAATCGAGACCCTAATTTGCAGGCATCCCTGGATGCTTACCTGAAAGAAGTATCAGAAGCCCTGGGAGAAGCCCTGGCCTTCACTGAGGATGAAGCGGCTTTTGCCAAACAATCCCTCCGCCTCTTTCTGGTCGGTTCGGGGGGATCCGAACAAGTCTTCAAGGCCATCTATCAGAGACTGGAGGGTCCCTTTATCCTCCTGACAACCCGTTCCCATAACTCCCTTGCGGCCTCCATGGAGATCCTCTCCTTCCTCAACGAGAATGGCCAAAGGGGGGAAATCCTCCACGGCAGTGCCCAGGAGATTGCCCGCAGACTGGCTATCCTGCTTCGGGTCGCCGATACCAGGCAAAAACTAAAAGGTCTCCGCCTGGGGGTGACCGGCGAATCAGACTGGCTGATCAGTGAGCCGGTCGACGCCGACCGGCTCCGGGAACGCTCAGGCATGGAACTGGTCCATATTCCCATGTCCGAGATTGAGGAAGAGATCGAGAAGGCAAGCTATGAGGACAATAAATGGACTCTGGAGCTCAAGTCAAAAGGTTACCAGGGCGATGAGATGGAAAAGGCCCTGGAAGTCTATGGTGCCTGCCGACGGATCGTCGACAAGTATGATTTGGACGCTTTCACCCTCCGCTGTTTTGACCTTCTGGAACCCTTTTGTATTACCGGCTGCCTGGCCTTGGGTATCCTGAATGCTGAGGGTATCTGGGCCGCCTGTGAGGGCGACAGCCGATCCCTGGTCTCCATGACCGTGATCGGGGAGTTGACCGGCCAACCGGTCTTCATGGTCAATCCTTCCCGCCTCTATCCGGCGGACAAGGAGATTGTTTTCGCCCACTGCATCCTACCCCTGGATATGTCAGACAACTACCGGCTGACTACCCACTTCGAAAGTGGTTTGGGCATTTCGGTCCAGGCCGATTTTGAACCCGGTGCCTGTACGGTCTTCAAATGCAAGGATGATTTTGAGACCTACTATGCGGCAGATGCCAAGCTCCTGGAGAGCATGCATGAGGGCAACCTTTGCCGGACCCAGATGAGGCTGGAGATTTCCTCGGGTCTGGACTACTTTACCAATCGTCCCATCGCCAACCATCATATGATCGTCCTGGGCCATCATCAGGAGCTGGTAGACGAATTTTTCAAGGCCTTAAAGTACTGATAAAGGGGCTGAAGGACTTGATTAAGACAGGAGCGGAGGTCACCGGACCTCCGCTTTTATTCAGGCTGACTATGCTATGATTAGCAGGCGATAAGCCTTGTAAACAAGGGCAATTAACGATTACTATTGCACAAGCTCCAAGATTAAGGGGGAAGATCTCAAAATGAAAATTTCCAGTCGCAGTCAAGCCATGCAGGCATCACCCATCCGTAAACTGGTGCCTTTTGCCAATGAAGCCAAGAAGCGGGGTACCAAGGTATATCACCTCAACATCGGCCAGCCCGATATCGAGACACCCAAGGTCTTCATGGAGGCGGTCCGACAGGCGGACATCGATGTGCTGGCCTATGCGGACTCCAATGGCTGGGAACCCTTACGCCAGAGTATTGCCGACTATTACAAGCGGATGGGCCTTCCCTATGAGACAGAGGATGTCATTATCACCAATGGAGGCAGTGAGGCCCTCCAGTGGGCCCTCCTGATCACCTGCGATCCTGATGAAGAAGTCCTGGTCCCCGAGCCCTTCTATACCAACTACCGGGGTTTTGCCGCCCCCTATCAGGCCCAGATCAAGCCCATTACAACCTATCCCCAGGATGGCTTTGCCCTGCCCTCCCGGGAGGTGATTGAAAGCCTGATCACAGACAAGACCCGGGGCTTCATGCTCTCCAATCCCGGCAACCCGGCTGGTGTCGTCTACAGTCCCGAACAAGTCCGCATGCTGGCCGACATCGCCCGTGACCGGAATCTCTTTATCATCGCCGATGAAGTCTACCGGGAGTTTTGCTATGACGGGAAGACGGCGACCAGCTTTGGGTCCATGACCGATATCCTGGACCGGGTCATCCTGATTGACAGCGTTTCCAAACGATTTTCGGCCTGCGGGGCCAGAATCGGCTCACTGACCAGCAAGAACAAGGATGTCATGACGGCAGCCCTGAAGCTGGGCCAGGCCCGACTCTGTGCACCCACCCTGGAGATGATCGGCTCCAAGGCCCTCTATGACTTGGATCCCTCTTACTTCAAACCCATCCGGGAGCGTTATGAGGAGCGCCGCAACATTTTGATCCAGGCCCTGGAGAAAATGGAGGGTGTCCTTTGTGAAAGGCCCGGCGGAGCCTTTTATGCCATCGCCAAGCTGCCCGTGGATAATGCCGAGGATTTTGCCATCTGGCTCTTGACCGACTTCCAGCTGGATGGCGGGACGGTCATGCTGGCCCCTGTCGAGAACTTCTATCAGACACCCAATCGGGGACTGGATGAGGTGCGGGTGGCCTATGTCCTCAATAGTGAAGATCTCAAGGAGGCCATGCGGATTCTCCAGGCCGCCTTGGAGGTTTATCCGGGCCGTAAATAGCCAGGACAATGACTAAAGATCAGACCGCCCGTTCAAGAACGGGCGGTCTTTTCATGCCACGATACGGGGCAAAAGAGCTTAAATAATCTGATATATTTAATAGCAATAACGGTTTAGTCTATAGAGGCAGGCTTTATCGTGTCACAGCGTCATTTTTCCCCTCAACTAAGCGATCATGTTAGAGACCTGGCCCAAAGATGGCTGGGCAAACATCCCAAGTGCAAGGACTGGCGGATTGGCAACTGCTATGCAAGGCAGGCGGCCAAAGACTGTTATATCCTGGAAGCCTTCAACCGAGAGATGCAGCCCTACTGGCTCTACCTGGGGCCCTGGCGTGAATGGGGGCGGGTAGGAGCAGAGTGGTCCCATCTGACCTGGGTCTGCCAGACCATGTCGGGTTTATCGCCGCTCTTCCGTCTCCTGGGGCCTATCCTGCCTCCCATGGACTGGACCGGACTTGAAGAGGGTTTCGTGGGCAGGGCACCCCGCCGTCAGGGCAAGCCCTTTTTGGACTTGGTCTCCCAAGGCAAGCTCGGCCCGGAGACCCTGGTCCAGTTAACAGGCTTCCTCCGCCTTGTCCAGCTCAGAGGCAAGTGCCAGTCCAGGCCCTTAAGAAGCAATGATTTGGTCAAGCTGGAAAAATCTGCCCTGGGCTTGGCCACCCGGGTCAAGCATCTGATTCCCGACCACCTGCCTTACCGCCGCTGGCAGGCTTTCTATCTGCAAAATGCCCGGTCCTTGGCGACCGGAAATGACTTGAAGCTGACCTGGTCCATAGGTAAGTGGGTAACCCAGTGTTTCAGCATCGGGGATAATGGTGGCCTGCAGATCAAACAACCCTTTTTCCTTTGTCGGGAGCTGGCAGGTATGGATCTTTGCCGCCTGCTGATCAAAGCAGGTCGGGCCAGCCAGCAAGACCGCCAGTATCTGATCGATTTCTATTACAACCGACAGGTCCCCTCTCAATTCTTCACGCTTTTGGCCCATGAACACATGACCTGCCTCCTGAAAGCATTTGATAAGAAGCAAGCAGACCAACTTGATCGGGAAGGGGCCTTGGCCGCCCTGGCAAATTTTTCCAGACACCACCAGGGTTTTCGATCGCCTGTCCCTGCCTGGTACCTGGCCTGAAGCCACCCTATTCTAAACGGATTCTAAATTATTTTACATATTCACAAGAAAGAGCTTACTCATCAAGTAATTATTGGTAATTATAATAATTCAAGTTGATTGCGTCATCAGGCAACTATTGCGTATTATTATACTGTCATATGGTAAGCGGTGAGGCTGTTTTCGGTGAGGCGATTATCTTTTCGCTCGCCTTCGTCCGCTTTTCCTTGCCATATAAGTTAACACTGTTACTTCTCTGTCGGGTCTGCGACCCGGATAAAGGTGGTCACGATGAATGGAATTCGTTATTTTCGAAAAAAGAACCACATGACGCAAAATGAGTTGGCTGAAGCTTTGGGTGTCACGCAAACCTCGGTCAGTCAGTGGGAGGGTGGAAGGAACTACCCGGATATCAAGACAGCCAAACGCCTGGCCTCTATGTTTGGCGCCAGTTTGGATCAGATACTGGGCATGGAAGAGATGCCAGCCAAGCCGCTTGCGGGACCTGCGCTGGCGGGATCTGCCGACCTCCTTGCCGACAAGTCAAGCCAGGTCGATCTTTCACTCATGGAACAAAAAGCCCGTTTGCTCATGCTGATGGATAGTCTGTCACCTCTGGCACGACAACGTATTTTAGATCGGGCAGAAATATACTACGAAGTTGAACAGGCTGAACCCCTCTCCGTCCACGACAAGAGGCGGGCTTTGGGCCAGGGAGACGACCAGGTCTAGCTGCAAAAAGGCCCAAAATCGGCTTACATAATCATTCAGCTATTCTGGCTAAATATTGACAAAACAGGGGGCCGGTGCTAGTATATTTACAACCTCGATTGGTTTACATAGATTGTCGTGTGTCTTCCGGAAGTTCCGGGATACCAGGAAGTAAGGTAATCGAGAAAAGGGTGTCCCATAGGACTGCGCTGTGCGCGAAAGGACAGCGGTCAACTGGAGCTAGGGTTGCGTAACCTCGTCTTCGTATTAAAGACAGAATGACCGCACTAACTTGCGTACCCAAACCTAATCTCTTGGCCGGAATTGTTCTTGGAGCCGTCTGGCTTTTACCGGCTTTGCAGCAGTCGATAGGGGGACCGGAAAGGAGGCGTACTTTGGAAGTACACCTCGGAGGAACGGGCAGCTGATTCCCGGATGGTTACGGGAATCCTGCCCGTTTTTATTATTCCAAGCCTGACTCGCCGCCCCATCTAGTCTCCGGCCTGTCCAGAACAGCACACATTGTGGTCAAAGTCCGCAAGTGCTGCTTTTTCTTGCCCTTTAGCAGTCTGTAAAGCAGAGAAAGTCATGAAGCAAAAAAGAGATAAGATCGATCTTGTTTTTCCTGGCAAAAGAGGATTCTATTCCTCTTTTTTGCCCTCAGCTTTTGTTTTTCCTATCTTGGTGTCTTTTAACCAGGCAAACCATAGAATGCCGCCTATCAAGATATAGGTGACCGCCCTGATGCCTGTTGGATTGAGATAAGTTTTGGCTAAAAGAAGACATCCATATCCAATTAGAACCCAGGAGCCGATCTTGAGAAGCATGACCAATAATCCGAGAAGAAGAATTCCCCAAATAACTCGACCTTCTTTCATGTCATTCCTCCCTTCCTTTATTTTAATTCATTATAAGCTAGAAAATATAATTCCTTAATGCCAGGCACATAGGGTGGATCATGACGCAATATGTGATTTATTTTCTTTTCTAGCTGATTTAGCTATTAATGCCGTCTTTCCTGAGCATCCCAATGCCCATCATGCTTTTCAAGTTTTTCCGACCTGGAAAGGAGGCTGGGAGAAGATTTCCACATCTTTCAAAATCTCAGATTGAAAAGGGATATATTCGGATTGAAAAGCCTTACAATCGAGCTCCATGGGCCTTTATGATCATCATCCTTTGCTTGGAATATATATCCAGGGCCTTGCCGGATCGACAAGCTTCTTTCTTATCCAGTAAAATGATGAAGTGACTATGAAGCAAGACAAGCTAAGAAAAGACTCCCCAGCGTCCAAGAAAGTGCTCTTGGGCCTGTCTGGTGGCGTGGACAGCACAGCTTCGGCCAGCTTGCTCAAGGAGCAGGGCTATGAGGTGACCGCTGTCAGCCTCTGGACCTGGCAGGAGGAAGAAGATCCCGAACGTCTGGAAAGAGCCAGTCAGTCAGCCGCCTTGCTGGGACTTCCCCACTTGATCCTGGATGTCAGGGATGACTTCTATCAGAATGTGGTAGGTCCCTTTGTTGCGGCTTGGGGTCAGGGACTGACGCCTAACCCCTGCGTTTTTTGCAATCCAAATTTCAAATTCGACAAGATGGCCAAGCTGGCAGACGAATTAGGTTGCCATTATATTGCCACAGGTCACTATGCCCGGGTGGGCCGCCATGAATCCGACTACTGGCTTTACCGGGCCAGCCACCGTCGCCAGGACCAGAGCTATTTCCTCTACCGTCTGCCCGCTGACCTTCTGGAGCGGATTCTCTTTCCCCTGGGGGGCAAGTCCAAGGACCAGGCCCGCCAGATCGCCTCCCGGTTTGGAGATCCAGTTGCCCAGGCCAGGGATAGCCAGGATATCTGCTTCCTTGCCAAGGGACAGCTGAAACCCTTCCTGAAAAAGCAGGGACTCAAGCAGGAGGAAGGTCCCTTCCTCAACCCCCAGGGCCAGGTGATCGGCCATCACAGCGGGGCCTGGCAATTTACAGTGGGTCAGCGCCGGCATCTGGGCCAGGCCTTGGGCCAGCGGATGACAGTCCTGGCCATCGACGGCCATAAGAATACGGTCACCTTGGGTGATGAAGACCAGGCTATGATGGAAGCGATGACCTTGACAGATTGTTTTTGGCCCCATCCCCCGCCCACGTCTCTGGAGCTGGAGCTTCAGCTTCGCTCCCAGGGTATCCCCCATCCGGCATCTGTGATTGTGACTGATCAGGGGAGGGAAGCCGGGGTTCGTTTCAAGCAAGCAGTCCGTTTTTCATCTCCGGGACAATCGGCGGTCTTCTACCAGGGAGACCGGATTCTGGGAGGGGGGCTGGTGGCTGAAATGACCCCTGTCAGCCCCATGAGGCAGCTTGCTACTTGCAATTTTCTCGAAAAAAAGCTATAATGCGGTTTGATGGCCCCGTGTGTGCCTTTGACCTACTACTAGAGGAGTGAATGCTATTGATCGCAAAAAATGACCTGGCTTCATGCCGAGCTGAATTGGAAGAACGTCTTGGACAGCGCATTATGCTTAAGTCGAACGGGGGACGCCGTCGTACCGTCATCCACGAGGGCTACCTGGAGAATTGTTCATCAAATGTCTTTACTGTTTGTTGCCCCGTGAGTCCTACCTATAATGAACACGTTTGTTTTTCTTACATCGACCTGCTGACCAAGGTAGTCGAAATCGCCTTTGATGACGAGGGCCTGGAACGCCTGCTCCAGCAATCGGAGTAAACCTTTAGGCCGTGAGCCTATTAAGCGGATATCAAGCGTGTGAAGCGGCGCGCGCTAAAATAAACCTGTCGCTTGAGGTCTTGGACCGCCTGCCCGATGGTTACCATGAACTTTTGAGTTTGATGGCCACTGTCCAGCTGGCGGACCAAGTTTTTTTATCCCTGAAAAGCGCCCAGGCCAAGCGGTCCCCTCAAGGCCCTTCTGAAGGTGATCTGGGATGGCTTGTCCATTCAGATGACGCGGACGTCCCCCCGGGTCCAGCCAATATATGTCATAAGGCAGCCCGGCGCTTCTTTGAGAGGGCGGGCTTGGATCCGACTTCCTTCCAGCTGGAGATCTTCATTAAGAAAGCCATCCCCATGGAAGCCGGCCTGGCAGGCGGGAGTACGGATGCCGCCGCCCTGCTTCGCATGCTCTGGCGGATCTGGAAGACGGATTTGGCCATAGAGCTGGGCCTGGATCCAGACCGTCTGACCCTCCAGGATCTGGAAGCCCTGGCCCTGGAGACGGGCGCAGATGTCCCTTTCTGCCTTAAGGGGGGGGTGCGCCTGTCGGCAGGTATCGGACAACTATTATCGCCAGCCCTCCAGGCCCCGGCCTGGCCCCTCTTGATTGCCAAACCAGCGGCATCGGTCAGTACAGCCTGGGCCTTTGAGACACTTGACCGGGACCGCCAGTCGGGAGTTGCCTGTCAGAAAGTAGAAGCAGAACCCCGGGAGGCGCAAATCTGGCAAAAGCGATTGGCCTTGGAAAACCAGGCCCGGCTGGCAGATTGGGTCAAGAATGATTTTTTGGAAATCATGAAAGAAGAGATCCCCGCCATCGACCAGACCATAAAGGCCCTTGCCAGGACAGGGGCCCTGGCCGTCTCCATGACGGGGACGGGGTCTGCCTGTTTTGCCCTATATGAGACCCCGTCTCAGCTCCATTTAGCTTACAAGTCTCTTTCTGAATCCATGACCGATACCCAGCTGATCATGACCCGGCTGTCAGTTGAACCCGAGGATCTGATGGGCTAAAAAAGATCGGTATCCAACCAAATGGTAAAGGGACCGTCATTGACCAGGCTGACCTGCATGTCGGCACCGAAGGACCCCCTGGCTACCGTGTCCACGTCCCGCCGGGCCAGGTCCAGGAAATAGTCATAGAGGGCCTGACCTTTGTCCGGAGGGGCGGCCTTGATGAAGCTGGGCCGGTTCCCTTTTTTGGTATCGGCAAAGAGGGTGAACTGGGAGATGACCATGACCTGGCCCGCTACAGAAGCAAGATCCAGATTGGTTTTACCCGCTTCATCCTTAAAGATCCTCAGCTTGTGAATTTTATTCCAAAGACGGGCACAAGTTTCTTCGTCATCCTCTGCACCCACACCCAATAAAATCAAATAGCCCTGGCCGATTTCCGATTCAAATCCATCATCACAGCTGACAGATGCCCGGCTCACACGTTGAATCAATGCCCGCATTCTAGATACTCCTTACCCTCATTTAAACTTAAGTATTTCCCCTATCCTACCATTTAGCTGATGGCTGATTAAAGCGGCCTTTCAGGGCTTTGCGCCTTCACTTGCAGTCAAAAGCCTATGATATAATTATTCCAAACTTTATCCTTATTAGTCAGGTCAATCCCAGGCTATGGATGATAAGAGATTGAAAGTATGAGGAGATCATCATGAAGAACTGTCAATTTTGTCAGGCCGAATTGGCCGACGATGCCGTTTTTTGCAGCAAGTGCGGGAACCGGCAAGTGGAAGTGGCTGAAGGCCTGGCCCCCGCCGCCCCGGAAGTCGCCGCCCCACCGCAAGCAGTTGCCGCCCCGCCGCCTCCTCCCCAGGAAGGGGCAAGCCCGGGCCATCCGCCCCATCCCTACCCCCATCCCCCGCAAGCTCATCCCTATCCACCCCAAGCACCCGCCCCTCCTTCGGCCCTGGCCCTGGAAGGCAGACGCTATTTCTCCTGGCTGGGCAAGGGATTCCTGGGTACGGAAGAACCCATGCATATCCTTTTTGCGGCCATCGTGCCCTTCCTGATTACCCTCTTCTACACCCTGGCTTCCTCAAAGCTTTTCAACTGGCATGCAGGCGGTTTCTTCCTGTCCTGGTTCTTCAATATGATTCTCATTGTCCTCATGCCCACTGTTGCCTGGGTCTGCCGCCGCTACTGGTTGAAAGATGAGATCAGCCTGCCTGACGCCTTTGCCCGTTTTTCTTCCCTCATGAACCTGGTCCTGCCCATCACCCTCTTTGTCATGCTTCTGGGCATGGTCATTTCTGTCAATTCGGCCGGTGGACTCAACTTCCTGACCATGATCCTTCATCTGATCCCCCTCCTGATCTTTGCCGCTTCCCTGATTATTTGCCTGTCAGGGCCCCAGCCGGGGATCCGCAAAATTTGGATGATCGTCCTGGTCCTGACCCTGGTCTACCTGATCTTCTTCTCCATCAACAACCTGATTCTGTCAGCGGCAGCCAGATGGGGATGGGGAGGTTATTGACCTGATGCGATAGAATGGATGAAAGGGTTGATCCTTTGTCAGCCCGGCATCTTTTCTAAAGACTGAAGGCTTAAAGGAGCAGGATTTTGACTGATCGCAAGCGCTCAAGCACGGTGCGCCCCCAGGGGCGCACCCTTTCATCAAGGGGAGCAGCAGCGGGGAAGCGGGGCCGACGCCCCTTCCGGCGACTCTTTCCGACCACTTTTGTCATCCTGGGACTGGTGACAGGGGTGGTTATCTCCACCATTTTTGGCATCTATGTGGTCTACGCTGAAATGATGTCCCGGGTAACCTATACCGGGACTGATATCCGCTACGATAACTTTTACGATATCCCCGACCTCATGGCTGACTATGACCCGGACCAGCTGGGCCTTGACCTGCCTCAGGACCCGGGGGGGGAGGATTTTCCTGACCAGACCGATGACATCCAGGTCAGGGACATGGAGGGAATTGAGAATATCCTCCTTCTGGGCATTGATACCAGCAATTACAGTGGCCGATCAGACGTGATCATGATCATCTCCATCAACCATCAAACCCGAAAGATTTCCATTGTCTCCCTCATGCGGGCCATGTATGTCAATATAGGCGCCCGGGGCCACAGCCGGGGTCTTCTCAACGCCGCCTATGCCTATGGGGGGGCAGGCCTGGCCATTCAAGCAGTGGAGAAAAACTTTGGTATCCCCATCAAGGGCTTTGTGGCGGTCAACTTCAGGTCCTTTGTCAATATTGTCGATGCCATAGGGGGCGTGACCATCAACCTGTCAGCAGCAGAGGGCCGGGTCCTGGGCCTTCCTGGTGGCTTGAACCGCCTGTCGGGCAGGCAGGCCTTGGACTATTCGCGGATCCGGAAAATTGATGACGATTTCCATCGCAACCAAAGGCAGCGCAATGTCATCAACTCCATCCTCAATGAAATGGCCTCGGGCGGAGGCGCCACCCTCTACAAGGCGGCCACGGTCATCCTGGCCAATACCTACACCAATCTGGACCTGGACGGCTACATCACCAAGGCCCCCACCTATCTGGCCTATGAAAGGCAGCAACTGCAGCTGCCTGATATGAGTGAGACCCGCATGTATTATGTCAGTGGTCAGGAAGTCTGGTGGTTTGATATGACCAAGACCCACGATCGCTTGACCAAGTTTCTGACCCAATAATCTGCTGGTTGGAAGCAGGACCAGGAGGTGGCGGCTGTGCCCGGAAAGCGCAAGGCTTTTTTCTCAATTGATTCATTGAAGCGTCTGGGCCATGACCTCTTTTTGGACGCCCTGGGTTCCTTCTTCTTTGCCATCGGCATCTATAACTTTGCAGCCCCTGCCAATTTCGCTCCCGGTGGCGTGACGGGCATTTCCATCATCATCAACCACTTCACCAAGCTGCCCATCGGCAGCCTGGCCTTTATCCTGAATATTCCCCTCATTCTCCTGTCCTTGCGGATCCTGGGCAAGGACTTCCTTTTCAGGTCCCTTCGGACCCTGGCCGTCAATACCCTCTTTTTAGACCTGGTCAGCCCCCAATTGCCCGTCTACCGGGGCGATCCGCTCTTGGCCGCCCTTTTCGCGGGCGCCCTGGCCGGTATCGGTTTGGCCATTATTTACCAGAACAAGAGCAGTACGGGCGGGTCTGATCTCATCATCATGTCCCTTCGCAAGCGCAGGCCCCATATGTCCCTGGGCCAGATCACCCTCTTTGTGGACGGCATCATTATCTTGGCGGGGGGCCTGGTCTTCAAGCAGATCGACGCCCTCCTCTATGGCTTCATCTACAGTGCCACCATGATCCTGCTCATTGACAAGATCATGTTCGGGGTGGTGTCGGGTAAGCTGGCCATGATTATTTCCGACCATGGCGAGGACATCGCCAAGCAGATCGGCAGGGAGCTGGAGAGAGGGGCCACCATTCTTCAAGCCGAAGGCGCCTACTCCAAGGAACACCGGCCCATGGTCATGTGTGCCTGCAGCCGCTCCCAGGTGCCCCAGGTCAGAAAAATTGTCCACCAGCTGGACCCCCATGCCCTCATGATCGTGACTTCCTACGACGAGGTTTACGGAGAAGGTTTCCTGCCCATAGGGGACTAATGTTTCGCTTGTAACAAGGGACTGATCCTGTCTTGATAGAATGTGGTGATTGTGCGCCGCCAGGAGGCGCATCAGTTCTTATGAAGAGGAAAGGATCCACCATGC
>LSQX01121299.1_pt1 | contig 24798 bp, 24 predicted proteins | sample 654561 | NCBI WGS metagenome assembly LSQX01 (sample SAMN04489861, study PRJNA283612) | anaerobic digester metagenome | isolation source: 4 biogas reactors fed with cattle manure at either 37C or 55C with and... | place: Denmark: Kongens Lyngby | collected 2014
GATTTTGCAGTCGGCGTCAATTCGCCTCCATGCGATTTTTCCTGCCTCAATCTTCAGGATTGTTTACAACACCTAAGTATTAACGACCTAACTACGGGGACAGTAAGCATCGGTGCGCTTTAAGACCCCTGTAGGGGCGAAGGGAAAGCGATGGAATTGTCCTCTGTGATTTCTGCAGAGGCAGTCATCGGTTAAAAGCGAAAGTAAAGTGAAAACATTGGATAAAGGGGGCTTTTTTATTGAAGACCATTGTTAGCGTGAGTATAGGTTCTTCTTCAAGAAATCATAAAGCTGAGGCTGTTATGCTCGGAGAAAAATATGTAATGGAGCGTATTGGTACTGATGGCAGCGTTGAGAAGGCAATTGAATTAATAAAAAAGTTAGATGGTAAAGTCGATGCTATGGGACTTGGAGGTATAGACTTATATCTCGCAGGTGCAAATAAGAAGTTTATGATAAAAGAAGCTGTTCCAATAGTTAAGGCAGCAAAAAAAACTCCTATAGTTGACGGGACAGGTCTAAAAAACACCTTAGAAAAAAGTGTTATACAGTATTTATATAATAGACAGGTTATTGATTTTACTAATAAGAAGGTATTAATAGTATGTGCTATTGACAGATACAAAATGGCAGAGGAATTTGTTAACATCGGATGTGAGACTGTATTGGGAGACCTTATATTTGCACTTGGTATACCTATACCGATAAAAAGTTTAACCCTATTTAAAAGTGTTGTAGCTGTTCTTTTGCCGGTGGTATCGATGTTACCATATGAAGCATTGTATCCTACGGGTTCAAGTCAAGATGAGGAAAAGAAGGATAAGAAAAATAAAAAATTTGAAAAGTTTTATAATGATGCGGATATAATTGCCGGAGATTTTTTGTTTATTAAAAAATACATACCTGACAGACTGACCGGTAAAATTATAATAACTAATACGGTAACTAGAGATGATATAGAAATGCTCAAGGGTAAAGGTGTTAGTGTTTTGATAACTTCAACTCCTGAGTTCGATGGTAGGTCATTTGGCACAAACATGATGGAAGCGGTTTTAGTAGCTGCATCAGGTAAAAAGCCCGAACAATTGTCAGAGAAAGATTATATTGAATTAATAGAGAAATTGAAGTTTTATCCTAGAATAGAACATTTAGAAGAGACTTACAATTCTATTATATAAGCCACAATTAAAAACTAAAACTAATTGGAAAAAATATTTTATAGTAAAAAAACTTTTTATGAAGACAATATATAATGTGATGAATTTAAAAAGTAATACTCAAAATCTATAAAATATGATTAATTGGAGGTTTTTAATTTGAGAAAAAATGTATTTACTGCTTTGGGAATTCTATTGCTTGTCCTATCTATTACTATTATAGCGGGATGTAGAACGGCACAAAATCCTACTCCGAATGAACCGGGTCAACCTGCCAGATTTGGTGGAACTACGAGAGACAGAATGCAAAATCAAAATATGCCTAACCAACAAGGACAAATAGGACAAATGGGTGATACTGACAGGCAAGGTTTAATGGATGGACAAGGGAAGATGGGTATTAATAATAGAAACAATACAGCAAATAATACTACAGGTAATGATAACCTTATGGGGGCCAAAACAGATAAAAGAGTAAAGCAAATTGAAAGTCAGATTACAGCCATGGAACCTATTGAAAATGCAACAGTTGTTATTAATGGAAATACTGCATTGGTAGGGATATCTGTTAAAGGTCAACAGAGTAAAAAAACAAATGGGCAATTGAAGAGTGAAGTTGAAGAAAAGGTTAAAGATATGTCTCCTGAAATAACGAATGTGGTTGTGGCCGAAGCTCCTGATTTGCATGAAAGGATAAGTAATTTATCCCGGGATATAAGCTCAGGAAGAGCTATGCAAGGGCTTACAAATGAATTTAGACAATTGGTAGATAGACTGACCACAACACGATAGGTAATTATATGTATAGGCTTGATTTATCTGATGATTACCCCCGCTTCTGAAAGTGAGGGATAAACACAGCACAGTTATTACACTTATGTAGGGGCGGACGACCCTGTCCGCCCGCAAACAACTTTGCTTTATCGCTACAGATGCCAATAATAATTTAAGGAGTGTGTATTATGATATCTTTAGAAAAAACAAATCTAAAAAGCGGAATTAATATATGCTATATTCCAATAAAGAAGTTTAAAACTCATGCCATAAGCATACATGTACATAGGGAATTAAACAGAGAAAATGCAACTAAAAATGCATTATTACCCTTTATATTAAAAAGAGGATGTGCTCAATATCCCACCAGCATGGATATTTCTAAGAGACTTGAAGAATTATACGGTTCAATATTTAATTTTGAAATTAATAAAATCGGTGAAGACCAAATTATAAGTTTTAATTTTGAAGTAATTGATAAAAAGTATATTCAGGACAAGGAAAATTTATTTATTGAAATACTAAAACTTGCTAAAGATATTATATTTGATCCGATTATAGAAAATAATGCTTTTAAAAAAGAATATGTCGAACAAGAAAAAAAGAATCTTAAGGAGCAGATAGAAAGCCTAATTAATGACAAGATGAGTTATGCGGTTGAGCGTTGTTTCGAAGAGATGTGCAAGGATGAAGATTTTGGAGTACATGAGTTGGGCAGTATAGATGATTTAGATTCTGTTAATGAAAAAAACCTCTACGATTGTTACAAAGACTTTATTTCAAATTCTCCAATAGATATTTTTATTGTCGGAGATATGGAAGAAGAACAAATCAATAGTATTAAAAGTTTATTTGATGATATTGAACCAAGAGATGTGGCATATCCAAAAACGCAAATAATAAAGGATGTCAAGGAGCCAAAAACCATAGAGCAAGAATTTGATGTTACACAAGGTAAAATTACTTTAGGTTTTAGAACGGGAGTTGAACCCACAGATAAGAAATATATTTCCCTTATGGTTTATAATGGTATACTGGGCGGAGGGCCTCATTCAAAATTATTTAATAATGTAAGAGAAAAACAAAGCCTTGCTTATTATGTTTTTTCAAGGCTTGAAAAAAACAAGGGTTTAATGATAGTGAGTTCAGGCATAGAATTTAGAAATTATCAAAAGACATATGATGAAATAATAAAACAACACAATGAAATAAAGGAAGGCAACATAACAGATTATGAATTTAATTCCACTATAAGTAGTTTGATAAACAGATTGAAATCCATTGAGGATAGTGCTTTTGGACTTATTGATTATTATTTAGGTCAATTGGTTTCGGGTACGGACCACAGCCTTGAAGAAACCATGAAAAATATTCAATCTGTAAATATGGAAGATGTGGTAAATGTGGCACAAGATATCAAGCTTGATACGATATATTTCCTAACAGGGACAACAGGTTGAGGGCAACTGAAAAAGTATAACAATAATAACATCAATATGGAGGTTGATATGATGGAGCTAAAGAAATGCTACAGCCCTATATTAAGGGAAACTTTATATGAAGGTTTACATGAAAGCGGATTAAGGTACTACATAATACCTAAGGAGGGTTATAATAAGAGTTATGCGGTTTTTGCAACAAGATACGGTTCTATAGACAGTGTATTTAAGGAACCTTCGGAAGAAGAAACAACTGAAGTACCCGATGGCATAGCTCATTTTTTGGAACACAAGATGTTTGACAAAGAAGATGGGAATGTTTTTGATAAATTTTCAGTTTTGGGCTCATCCCCAAATGCTTTTACAAGTTTTAATACAACAGCTTATCTTTTTTCATGCACTGACTATTTCTATGATAATCTAAAGATACTTTTAGATTTTGTACAAGAACCATATTTTTCGCAGCAAAGCGTAAAAAAAGAACAAGGGATAATAGGTCAGGAAATTAATATGTACGATGATGACCCGAATTGGCGAGTGTTTTTTAATCTTCTCGGTGCAATGTATCACAATCATCCTGTTAATAAGGATATTGCAGGTACTGTTGAGAGTATATCAAAAATCGATAAAGATATATTATACAAATGTTATAATACCTTTTATATGCCGTCAAATATGATATTATTAATGACCGGAGATATTGATATTGAAAAAACAATTGAGGTTGTAGATAAGAATATAATATCAAGGGGAAATCCTGATGATGTTATTGAAAGAATATATCCGTCTGAACCGGATGCCATCAAAGAGCCGCTTGTAGAACAACAATTAAGTGTAGCAGCCCCATTGTTTCAATTGGGATTTAAGGATGCCGATACAGGTCTTGAAGGAGAAGAACTTCTAAAAAAGGATATTATGATAAGGATTTTACTTGAAATGATTGCAGGAAGGAGCAGTAACCTTTATAAGAGGCTATATGAAGAAGGAATAATTAATGACAGCTTTGAAACTGATGCAACTGCTGAGAAGGATTATTTTTTCACAATAATGGGCGGGGAATCACCTAATCCTATGAAGGCAAAGGAAGAGATAGCTCAAGAGATTAATAGGATTAAGGACGATGGATTAAATCGTGATGATTTCGAAAGGATTAAGAAGGTTATAATGGGAAGATTCTTAAGACAGTTTAACAGTATTGAGAAGGTAGCAAACATATTCGTTGCAAATATTTTTAAAGGTATAAACCTATTTGACTATGTGAGTGTATATGAAACAATAACTTTTGAGGATATTACGAAATGCTTTACTAATCATTTTAATACAAATAATATGGCTATATCCATAGTTAAGCCATATCAATAAGGAGTTGGTGACATGGAACCGATTATTTTTCCGGGGCTTGGATTGGAGTTTTATATAGACCGCATAGCATTTACTATACTTGGCAGACCTATATACTGGTACGGTTTAATAATATCTATTGGATTTTTACTTGCACTAATTTTTGCTCTGCGTGAAGCAAAGCGGCTGGATATGAATTCAGAGATAATTATTGACTTGGTGTTGTGGGGAACTCCGGCAGGAATTATAGGAGCCAGGTTGTATTATGTAATATTTAATTGGTCAAATTATCGAGGAAACCTTATGGGGGTCTTTGCCATATGGGAAGGCGGGTTGGCAATTTACGGTGCAATTATCGGTGCACTTATATCCACTTATATTTATTGCAGGGTAAAAAAAATAGATATATTACCGGTGTTTGATATTGGAGCATTTGGATTTCTAATCGGACAAATAGTAGGAAGATGGGGTAACTTTATAAATCAAGAGGCATACGGAAGGGAAACCCAGCTTCCTTGGCGCATGGAGATTTTCGATACATATTCAAGAACAAGAATGGCAGTACATCCGACTTTTTTATACGAATCTCTTTGGAATACTATAGGGTTTATTATTTTACTCTTATATAGAAAAAAGAAGAAGTTTAATGGGGAGATTTTTCTAATGTATGCCACTTGGTACGGTTTAGGCAGATTCTGGATAGAAGGATTAAGAACGGATAGTTTACACATAGGACCACTTAGAGTATCCCAAATAGTTGCCGCATTATCCGTAATCATTGGAGTAAGTATAATTTGTTATAGACGGAAGCACATACTACAATCACAATTGGGGACGGGGCAAGAATAAGATATAATTGTGGATGGCAGACTGCGTTAAAGGTTATCTCAATCCAAAAACTTTTACATGACAACCTTATAAAAATGCTATATTTAGAACGGGCGTTTCGTGAATCGCCCCTACAAAAACGAACGTTATTGTTGCAAATAGTAGACGGTTATTCTTGATTCCTTAAATAATCTTAAATAATTTAATCGCTGAAACAAAGCAAAAATGCACCTTAAGCAAGGTGCATTTTCTTTTTTTAAAAAAACTTTTAGAAAATACTTGAAATCAAAATTGAAATAGTATATATTATACATGTAGTGGTGTGAAGTGGAGAGAAGTGGTGAAGAATTCCACGATAGGGGTGAATGGATTGTTTATTGGTGAATATCAGCATAATATCGATGCTAAGGGGAGAATAATAATACCTTCCAAGTTTCGAGAGGAACTTGGTGATAGCTTTGTCGTAACCAAAGGTTTAGACAATTGCTTATTTATTTATTCTAAAGATGAGTGGTCAAACTTTGAAGCAAAACTTAGAACCTTACCCCTTACCAATAAAAATGCCAGAACCTTTGCGAGATTCTTCTTCTCCGGTGCCACAGAAGGTGAAATAGATAAGCAGGGAAGGACACTAATTCCTGCTAATCTACGCACACATGCTTCATTAGATAAAGATATAGTTGTTATTGGTGTATCTACAAGAGTTGAAATATGGAGCAAAAATAATTGGGAAGAGTACAACAGTGATGACAATATAAGCCCTGATGAAATCGCGGAAAAGATGGAGTTTTTGGGTATTTAGAGGGTGAGAGAATGGACTTTAATCATGTGTCTGTGTTGCTGCATGAGACTGTAAATGCACTCGAAATTAAAAAAGACGGAATATATGTTGACGCTACATTAGGTGGTGGCGGACATTCTGCCATGATATGCAGTAAACTAGGAGAAGAAGGGCGTTTAATAGGAATAGATGTAGATGAAGCTGCTGTTAAGGCAGCCCACGAAAGGTTAAGTGAGTATAGAGATAAAATCACAATAGTTAATGATAATTTTAGTAATATTTATAATATACTATGTGATCTTAATATATCGGGTATTGATGGAGCTTTAATAGATTTAGGAGTATCTTCGTATCAGTTGGATACGGAGGAGAGAGGGTTTAGTTATAATAAGGATGCGCCTTTAGATATGAGGATGGGCAAGAATGCTGAAACAAGTGCATATGAAATAGTCAATAGTTATCTTGAAATAGAGATTGCAGATATTATTTATAAGTACGGTGAAGAAAGATGGGCAAGGAGAATTGCTGAATTTATCAGTGAGCATAGAGACGAAAAGCCTATTGAAACAACAGGTGAGTTAGTAGAAATAATTAAGAAAGCTATTCCGGCTTCTGCAAGAAGGGAAGGTCCACATCCGGCAAAAAGAACCTTTCAAGCTTTGAGAATAGCAGTTAACAATGAATTAGACATTATTAAGCCGGCTATTGAAGAATTAGTGGATTCATTAAACCCGGGAGGAAGAATAGCTGTAATAACTTTTCATTCTCTTGAAGACAGGATTGTTAAGGAAACATATAGCTCTTTAAGTAAGGGCTGTACATGCCCTTCACAGTTTCCAATATGTATTTGCGGTAAGGAGCCACTAGTTAAAATTATTAACAAAAAACCTATACTGCCAAGTGATGATGAGGTTTCGCTAAATCCGCGCTCAAGAAGCGCAAAGTTAAGAATAGCTGAGAAATTATAAACAGGATTCTTTGGTTCAGATGGAGTTTTAACTCCCCCACTTGCAGAAGCAGGGGTTTTAACGGCGGTAATCATTGGATAAACAGAACTACGGGACGTGAGAATTCGTCTTTCTGATAAAAAAATTAATAAACTTGGAGGTGCAACAATTATGCCTACTTTACATAATGAAAGCAGTGCTTATAAGTTAGAGTATTACGATTCGCAGGAAGAAAAAAAACAGGTTATTGATGTAAAGAAAAACAAAAAGAATTTAAGTAGTTCTAAAAGCAGAGGAAAAGTGTTTTTAGGTGTTGTCCTTTGCCTGGTTGTATCGTTTGTTATTTTATGGAGGTACACAATGATTATTGAAGCAAATAATCAGGTAAAAAATTTGCAAAATGAATTAACCAGACTTCAAAGAGAGACTGAACAGGTAAAAATTGAGTTGGATAGCTTGGTTGATTTAGAATGTGTTGAAAGAATCGCAAGAGAAGAACTTGGTATGCGAAGACCGGAAAACTATCAAACAGTTTATGTGGAAGTAAATACAAGTGATTATGCTCAAGTCCTCGAAAAAACACAGGAACTAAGCAAAACACAAAATGTATTTAGATTATTATTTAATGAAGTTAACAAAGTTTTGGCATATTTGTATTAATAATTAATTATTAATAATATAGGTCTGATAAACAGAAGTGGGATATAACGCCGGTAGTCATCGGACAAATTAGTGGGCGGAAGGTGGTTTTGCTGTTGGCTGCACCAAAACTAAAAGTTAAGCGAAGAATCTTTACATTACTATTATTATTTACGATTATAATGGCAGGACTAATATTTAAAACCGGCTGGATACAAATACATCAGGGTGAGGAATTGCAAAAAAAAGCGATAGAACAGCAAACAAGAGACAGAGTAATTAATTCGAAGAGGGGCACCATATATGACCGTAATGGCAAGGTGCTGGCAATGAGTGCTTCTGTTGAAACCATTACAGCAGTTCCCAATCAAATAAAAGAAGATAATAAAGCCGATTTGATTTCTGACGGTTTGGCAGTGATTTTGGATATGGACAGGGAGGGAATCTATAATCGGGTAACAAGAAACAGTTCATATGAAATTATAAAAAGAAGAATAGATAGAAAACAAGCTGACCTTGTCAGAGAGTTTATAAATGAAAATGATATTAAAGGAATTAATTTAGATGAGGATTCTAAAAGATTTTATCCGTACGGTAGTTTTGCTTCGCATGTTATTGGGTTTACCGGAGATGATAATCAAGGTCTTGGCGGAATAGAAATAATATTTGATAAGTATTTAAAAGGTCTTCCGGGAAGAATAGTATCTGCTAAAAATGCAAGCGGAACAGATATGCCATTTAAACATGAACGATATATTAATCCCGAAGATGGTGTAAATGTAATATTAACTATAGATGAGGTTATACAACATTTTGTTGAAAAACATCTTGAAGATGCAGTTATAAATAATAAAGTAGAAAAAGGTGGAGCAGCTATAGTGATGGATCCTAAAACGGGAGATATTTTAGCTATGGCAGTAAAACCTGATTTTGATTTAAATAATCCTTTTAGAATACAAAATGACACGGTGAGAGAACATCTTGAAACCTTAAGTGGTGATGAGTATCTCGAAAAATATAATATTGAGCTTCAAAAGATGTGGCGTAATAAGGCAGTAGCTGATACATATGAACCCGGCTCTACATTTAAGATAATTACTTCAGCTGTAGCACTTGAAGAAGGAGCCGTGAAAACCAGTGATTTATTCAATTGTACAGGTTCTGTAAGGATTGGGGGTCATACAATACATTGCTGGAGGACAGGAAGACCTCATGGAACCCAGAGTTTTGTACAAGGAGTATATAATTCATGTAATCCTGTTTTTATAGAAGTAGGGCAGCGGACAGGAAAAAGCGCCTTTTATCGATATTTTGAAGCATTTGGTTTTAAAGAAATGACAGGGATAAGTTTGCCGGGGGAAGCACTGGGGTTATTTCATTCACAGGATGCTTTTAATGAGGTTGAACTTGCTACTGCCAGTTTTGGTCAAGGATTTCAGATAACACCACTGCAGATGATTTCAGCGGTTGCCTCTGTTGCTAATGATGGGAAGCTTATGAAGCCTAATATTGTAAGGCAATTAACTGATGATGAGGGCAATGTACTGAAAACACATGCTCCACAGGTTATAAGACAGCCTATATCCCGTGAAACCTCACAAGTTTTAAGAGAAATTCTTGAAGGAGTTGTGAGCGGCGAAGGTACAGGTGGTAATGCTTATGTAAAGGGTTTTAGGGTAGCAGGAAAGACAGGTACTTCTGAAAAGGTGCCACGAAATCAAGGTAATTATATTGCTTCTTTTGCAGGATTTGCTCCGGCTAATGACCCTGAGGTTGTTGTCCTTGTTTTACTCGATGAACCCAAAGGTGAGAGCTATTACGGAGGAGTAATTGCTGCACCGGTAGTTGGTAAAATACTTGATGATGTGCTAAGATATCTTGGTGTTGAGCCTGAATACAGCGGCGATGAAGACATAAAAGTCGAAGTAGCAGTGCCTGAACTACGAAACCATGAATTGGGTGAGGCAAAAAGATTATTGGAAGAAGTGAATCTTTTATACAGAGTTGAAGGTAATGGAGCTACTGTTATAGACCAAGTACCAAAACCGGAAGCAAGACTTTTTGAAGAATCACAAGTTATTTTATATACTGAAGGTGCTGAGACTTACGGAGTGGAAGTACCGGATGTAATTGGCAAATCAGTAATTGAGGCAAATAGAATAATAATTGATGCCGGATTAAATATTAGAATAACAGGTACAGGCATAGGTGCACTGCAGGAACCTTTGGCAGGTAGTGTTGCTGAACCGGGAAGTATAGTACATGTTGAATTTAGACTGCAAGATGTGGATTAGGGGGTGCGCTATGCTTTTAAAGGATTTAATTGCTGATTTAAGATTAAGGGATATATTTGGAAACAGTGATGTTGAGATAAAAGGAATTGCATATGACTCAAGGAGAGTATCAAAAGGAGATATTTTTGTATGTATAAAAGGATTTAAGACAGATGGGCATAATTATTTGGAGCAAGCCTTGAAAAATGGCGCTGTAGCAGTTATTGCAGAGAAAAAACTTGATATTTACGTTCCTGTTATAGTTGTAGATGATTCGCGAAAAGCCCTTGCTCATTGTTCAAGTGTTTTTTACAATAAGCCCTCTTCTAAATTTAAATTAATTGGTGTAACGGGTACTAACGGTAAAACAACAACGACATACCTTGTAAAATCAATTTTAGAGAGTAAAGGTGCAAAAGTAGGTTTAATAGGTACAAACCAAAATATGATTGGGGAGCAAATTTTAAAAAGTGAAAGAACTACCCCTGAGTCCCTTGAATTACAGCAATTATTTGATTATATGGCAAGTAAAAATGTGGAATATGTTGTTATGGAGGTTTCTTCACATTCACTTGAGCTCGACAGGGTATATGGTTGTGAATTTGACATTGGTGTTTTTACTAATTTGACGCGTGAGCATCTGGATTTTCACCAAACTATGAATAAGTATTTAAAAGCTAAGGCGAAATTATTTAAAATGTGTGAAATAGGTGTAATTAACATAGATGATGAGGGTGGAAAAGAAATATACTCAAATGCTAAGTGCGTAAAAATAGGCTATGGAATAGATTCGATATCAGACATTATGGCAAAGAATATTGTTGTTAACGAAAAGGGAGTGGACTTTAATATTGTTACAGCCGAAGGGGTTGATGAACATATTGAATTGGGGATACCGGGAAAATTTACAGTCTATAATGCCCTGGGAAGTATTGGCGCTTGTATGAAATTAGGCGTTGATATAAAGACAATAAAAAAAGGATTAAAACAGATTAAAGGTGTAGCCGGGCGAATACAACATATTGAAACAGGGAGAGATTTTTCCGTAATCATTGATTACGCACACACACCTGACGGTCTTAAAAATATTCTTAGTACAGTAAAGGATTTTACTAAGGGAAGGCTGATTACTGTATTTGGATGTGGAGGAGACAGGGATAAGACTAAGAGGCCTATTATGGGTGAAATTGCAGGAGGATTATCTGATTTTTGTATAATAACGTCCGATAACCCAAGAACTGAAGACCCATTCAAGATTATTATTGAAATTGAAGAAGGGATTAAAAATACAGAATGTGAGTATAAAGTGATTGAAAACAGAGAAAAGGCAATTGAGTATGCGCTTAATATTGCAAAAAAAGATGACATAGTTATATTGGCGGGTAAGGGGCATGAAACATATCAGATTTTAAAAGACAGTGTTGTCCCGTTTGATGAATATGAAATAGTGAGAGCAAAGCTTAATATATAACAACTAATGGAAGAGGTGCGTCCTTGTGGAAACATTAAAAATTTCAGAGATAGTTAAGGCTACAAATGGTGAAGTAATAAGCGGTAATAATTCTTCTGAGGTAAGAGAAATAATTACTGACAGCAGATCTGTAGGCCCTGGGTCATTTTTCATACCTCTAAAGGGTGAGAACTTTGATGGGCATGACTTTATTGAGCAAGCTTTAGATTCGGGTGCAATAGGGTGTGTTATGCAAAAAAGCACTGATGTAAAGATCTCTGATTTTAAAGATAAAGTACTTATTAAGGTTGATGATACACTAACTGCTTTTCATGATATTGCCAGATATTATAGAGGGAAATTTGACATTCCCTTTATAGCAATCACAGGTAGTGTAGGAAAAACCACTACTAAAAACATGACTTCAGATATATTGGCACAAAAATACAGAGTGCTAAAAACTCAAGGTAATTATAATAATCATGTAGGTCTACCACTGACCATTTTGGGTCTTAGTTCAGAACACAACATAGGTGTGGTGGAAATGGGCATGAGTGGATTTGGAGAAATAAAAAAATTAGTTTCTATTGTAGAACCAGAAACTGCAGTAATAACTAATATTGGAATGTCACATATTGAAAAATTAGGTTCAAGGCAAAACATACTAAAGGCAAAGATGGAGATATTTGATAGATTGTCTTTTAATAATTTAGCTGTCTTAAATGCAGACGATTCTTTGCTCTGGGAATTACGTGATTTTTTACCCTTTAGGAAAATATACTTTGGAATACATAATGAAGAAAGCGATATAAGGGCAAGTGATATTTCCTATTGTGGAGAAAGTGGATGTTCAATGTTTAGCGTAAATATGAAAAACTACACTTATCGCTTTAAGATACCGATATTAGGGGAGCATGGAATATATAACGCGCTTGCATCAATTGCTTTGGGAATACATTATGATGTAAGTCCCCAAGATATGGTCAATGCATTGGGTGATTATAAGACGGGGACAATGAGGTCAGATATTATACAAACACCGTCAGGGATTAAGTTGATTGATGACTGCTATAATGCAAGCCCGGCATCTGTTTACTCTGCTATCAGAGTATTAAAGAGGATGGAGTGTAAGGGTAAAAGGGTTGCAATATTGGGCGATATGCTTGAACTTGGGGATTGGGCAGAGCAAACTCACAAGGAGGTTGGAGAATTCGTTGCATCAAATAGGGTTGATTATCTTATAACGGTAGGCAAAGACAGCAAGTATATTGCAACCTCAGCCATAGAAAAAGGTATGAATTCAAATAGTGTCCGTTCATTTAGCGAAAACGAGGAAGTAATAGGATATATTCCTGAAATTCTTAGTAGTGATGATGTTGTACTTGTAAAAGGTTCTCGAGGCATGAAGATGGAATGCATTGTTAAGGCAATTAGAGAAGTTGGGTAGAGGTCAGTTGGTCGGTTGGTCAGGAAAAGCTTAACCACCTTGTTCCCCTAATAGGGGGATGTCGTGTAACGACAGGGGTCAGGGCTCAGGGGACAGTTGGTCAGGAATTATAGGGGGTTTGATTAATCAAGCCCGAGGTTTTTCGTAGGGGCGGGTTTCCATGCCCGCCCGTGATCGAGTCCATGGTTTTTCGTAGGGGCGGGTTTCCATGCCCGCCCGTGATCGAGTGGGGAGAATAGTAATTAACTGAATGAAGAAAATGGGGGTAAAGAATTGTTGGAAAAACTTATTGCTACACTGCTGATTTCATTTATTGTAAGCATCATAGCGGGATATATTATGATACCTATTTTGAAAAGACTTAAGTTTGGTCAAAGCATACTTGAGATTGGGCCAAAGTGGCATGGAAATAAAACAGGCACGCCGACAATGGGAGGAATAATTTTTATAATTGGAATTATAGCTGCTTCATTAATAATGCAAACAGATATTAAATCTATTATAGTTTTAAGCGGGGCATTAACATTTGCTTTTATTGGTTTTATAGATGATTACATCAAAACTGTAAACAAGAGAAATCTTGGGCTTACATCGGGACAGAAGTTTTTTACCCAGACTATAGTCGCAATTATTTTTGTTATGATATTGCAGAACAATGGCTTTGTAAATGATGAAATTATAATTCCCTTTTTAAATAATAGGCTTGATTTGGGGTGGTTTTATTTACCGTTTACGGTATTTGTAATTGTTGGAATGGTTAATAGCGTAAATTTAACTGATGGTATTGACGGTTTGGCAGCAAGCATTACGGTTGTTGTTGCAATTTTCTTTACATTAGCTTCAATGCATCTAAGAGAGGATAGTACAGGTATCATTTCAGCTGCTGTAGCCGGTGCTTGTATGGGATTTCTTATCTTTAATAGTTATCCTGCAAAAGTGTTTATGGGTGATACCGGTTCTTTGTTTTCAGGAGGAATTTTAGCATTTATGGCAACAACACTAAAGCTGCAACTAATACTAATAATTGTAGGTGCTGTTTTTATGATTGAAACATTGTCAGTTATTATTCAGGTAGCTTCATTTAAACTTGTAGGGAAGCGTGTTTTTAAGATGAGCCCTATTCATCATCATTTTGAAATGTTGGGTTGGCAGGAAAAATATATAGTAAAAGTATTTTCAGGTGTTACATTAATATTATGTATTATAGCATTGATTGGTATAAGTTTATAAAGACTATATTGGGGGATGTATTACTATGAAAGGAAAAAAACCTTTTGACTATGGCTTTTTTATGACAGTTATGATTTTACTTTCATTTGGACTAATAATGGTTTTTAGTGCAAGTTCTGCCTCTGCGTTTTATTATTATAACGATAGCTACTATTTTGTTAAGCGACAAATAATGTGGTCTATCCTAGGAGTTTTTTCAATGCTTTTCATGGCAAACTTTGATTATAAGAAGCTTAGAAAACCTGCCCCTGTATTTTTATTAATCAGCATAGGACTTCTTGCTGCTGTACTTATCGTTGGAGTTGAAAGTGGAGGTGCAAGAAGATGGCTGGGCGTAGGAGGACTGACATTTCAGCCTTCTGAAGTTGCAAAGTTATCGGTAATTATATATTTTTCAAGTAGTCTTGCGAAGAAAAAAGAGATAATCAAGAGTTTTTTTAAAGGCTTATTGCCTTATTTGTGTATTTTAGGAGCTATAGCCTTTTTACTAATTAAAGAGCCACATTTTAGCGGCACAGTAATTATATTTTTAGTAGGAGTAATTATATTATTCGTAGCCGGTGCAAGAATTCTTCATTTTGTTTTATTGGCAATACCTGTATTAGCAGCAGCAGGATATGCAGTATTTACTTCGGAATACAGAATGAAAAGAATAACAGCTTTTCTGGATCCATGGAAATATATGATGGATGATGGATGGCAGATTATTCAATCATTATATGCCATTGGTTCAGGAGGACTTTTTGGTCTTGGGTTAGGGAGGAGCAGGCAAAAATTTTTATATATCCCCGAACCGCACAATGATTTTATATTTTCAATTATATGCGAAGAATTAGGGTTTATAGGTGCAATTACTGTTTTGTCGCTATTTTTGGTTTTAATTTGGAGGGGAGTCAGAATAGCATTAAATGCTTCTGACGCATTTGGCAGCTATTTAGCTGTCGGAATTGTATCACTGGTAGCGGTGCAGGTACTTATTAACGTAGCTGTTGTAACCTCATCTATGCCTGTAACCGGAATGCCCCTTCCCTTCTTTAGTTTTGGAGGTTCTTCCCTTGTTTTTATGATGGCAGGGATGGGAATTATTTTGAATATTTCCAGACATTCGGGTAATAAGAGAGGTTGATGGGGATGAGGATATTATTTGCATGCGGAGGAACTGCCGGTCATATTAATCCGGCAATTGCAATAGCAAAAGGTATTAAAAGTGAGAAACCTGATTGTGACATACTTTTTGTAGGTGCAAAGGGAGGTATGGAGGGTAAGCTGGTAAGCAAAGAGGGGTTTAAAATTGAATTTATTAATGTTAAAGGCTTTATACGTAAGCTCTCTTTAGACACGGCAAAGGCAATAATAGAATTGGGAAAAGGATTGGAACAATCAAGAAGAATAATAAAGAAGTTTAACCCTGATTACGTTGTAGGCACGGGGGGATATGTTTGCGGTCCTGTTTTGTTTAATGCATGTTTAAAGAAAATTCCCACATTAGTACACGAACAAAATGTTTTTCCGGGAATAACCGTTAGGATATTATCGAGATGTGTAGATATTGTAGCTCTAAGCTTTGAGGAAAGCGTTAAGTATTTGCCGAAAGGTAAATCATTGGTTTTGACAGGAAATCCGATTAGGAAAGAAATAATCAGCTCAGATTATAAGCTTTCCAGGAGTAAGCTAGGCATTGACAACAGACCTTTTATCCTTGCCTTTGGAGGAAGTTTGGGTGCCGAAAAGTTAAATGAAACAATAATAGAGTATGTAATAAATCTTTGTAAAAATAAAGAAGAAAATACAATACATATAATGTTTGGGACCGGAGACAGATATTATGATTATGTAAAACAGGAATTATTTAACCGTGGTATAAATATAAAAAAGCTTAAAAATATGAGAATTATACCTTATATATTTAATATGGCCGATGCAATAGCTGCATCCGACATAGTGATTTCGAGGGCAGGAGCGATAACAGTAAGCGAGATAACAGCATGTGGAAAAGCTGCAATCCTAATCCCATCACCGAATGTCACAAACAATCACCAGGAATTCAATGCTGAGGCATTAAGAAAAAGAGGTGCAGCGTTGGTTATAAAGGAAAATGATTTAAATGGGGAGGTGTTATATAATAAAATCAAAAACTTGCTGAATGAAAAATCCAGATTAAAAGATATGTCAATGAATTCCCTTAAGCTTGGGAAGGTTGATGCAACGGAAAAAATAGTGGATTTAATATTAAAGAACAATCCTCTTAATTAGTAGTGATATGCCACAGGAACACCTTATAATAAGTCTGCATAGTATATTAGTGTGTTTAAATTATTTGTATAAGCAGCGGACTTTTGGAGGTGTATTGAATGGGGAAAATAGTAGTTGTCGGTGGAAATAAGCTTGAAGGTAGTATCCGTGTTAATGGAGCTAAAAATACGGTTCTTCCTATATTAGCCGCAACACTGTTAAATGCAGGAGAGAATATTATACATGATTGTCCTGCACTTAAAGATGTTTCAATTATGATTAGGATATTGGAGTTTTTGGGGTGTAAAGTTAAGAGGGAAGATAATACAATCATTGTTGATTCAACTAATATAAATAATTATAAAATTCCCGATGACTTAATGAGGGAAATGAGATCTTCAGTAATATTAATGGGCCCTATAATTTCCAGGCGTGGGAAGGCTTCTCTTAGTTATCCCGGTGGTTGTGAAATAGGGCATAGGCCTATAGATTTACATTTAAAAGCTTTGAGGCAACTTGGGGTCAAGATTGAAGAAGGACATGGATACATACATTGCGAAACAGCAGGAGTAGTTTCAAACGATATAAACTTAAGTTTTCCTAGCGTAGGGGCAACTGAAAATGTTATGCTCGCAGCTGTTATGGCAGAAGGAACTACAGTTGTAAGAAATGTAGCAAAAGAGCCCGAGATATGGGATTTGCAAAACTATTTAAATGCAATGGGCGGAAGAATATCAGGCGCAGGAACAAGCGTTCTGGTAATTGAAGGCGTAAAACAGCTAAAAAAAAGAGTGGAGCATACACTTATATCCGACCGCATTGTTGCAGCTACTTATTTGATCGCAGCGGCTATTACTAAAGGATATATTGAATTAACAAATGCAAATGCAGAACATTTGCAAGCTGTGTTAGCTGTTTTAAGAGAAACCGGATGTAAGATATATGTAAAAGGAGATTCTATTATTTTGTATAGTAACGGGATATACCCCATGGATTTAATAAGAACCTTGCCTTATCCCGGATTTCCAACAGATTCACAGGCTATGATGTGTTCATTACTCAGCTTGGCGGAAGGAACAAGTATAATAAGTGAAACTATTTTTGAAAATAGATTCAAGCATATAGAAGAGTTAATAAGAATGGGAGCGGATATAAAGGTGGACGGGAGAGTAGCCGTGATAAGGGGTGTTAAAAAATTGACGGGAGCAAATGTGGAAGCCTCTGATTTAAGGGGGGGGGCCGCATTAGTACTTGCAGGATTGGCAGCGGAAGGCACTACAAGTGTTAGCAACATATATCATATTGACAGGGGCTATGAAAGAATCGAAGAGAAATTAAAGCAGTTAGGTGCGAATATAAAAAGACAGGTCAGTCAACATTGTTTCGAAAGGAAGGATATTTAATATGTCTGGAGCTGTTTTGAGTAGTAGTGGTAGAATTACCACTACAAAAAAAATTAGAATAAGCAAGAAAAAAAATAGGACAAGCAGAAAGAAATATGTTATACTGTTTATGATAATCGGTATTATATTTTTGACATTGTTTTCGCCTATGTTTAATATTAAATATATTGAAGTGACCGATAATTCCCTTGTAGCTGATGAGAGCATTATAGATTTATCGGGAATCAATGAGAATATGAATGTTTTTAGAGCAAATATTTATCGTGCCGAGAAGAATATTTTTAACATACCATATGTTGAAGATGTATTAGTTAAAAGAAAGCTACCAAACGGAATAGAAATCATAGTAAATGAGCGAGAACCTGTAGGATATATTCCATTTATAATGGGTTCGTATATATTGATTGATAAAAAGGGATTTGTTCTTGAAGTGATTCCGGAAGAGATCGATAATCTTCCATTGATAATGGGAATAGAATATAATAATCAATTTGAACTTGGAAGCATACTTCAAGCAAATGATACAAACAAGTTCGATATAATTGTTTCAATTGTAAATGAGATGGGAAATAATAATTTATTAAATTCCATATCATATGTTGACATTTATGACATAAATAATGTACAGTTAAATATAAAAGAAAATATTCAGGTTAATATAGGGGACGGTTTACAAATCAGATATAAGATGAGTTTTTTAAAAGAGGTTTTGGATGAACTTGGTGATAATGAAAAAGGCTATATTGATTTGAGCGAAAATGAAAAAGTTACCTTTAGACCAACTCAATGAAATGGGGGAAAGACATGAAGAATAAGCGTGCTAGTATGTCAATAGCACTTATATGTATATTATTAGGTTTTATGATATCGATACAATTTAAAAGTGTTAAAAAAAATGATACTGCTATGTCAATACAATTTCAGAGGGCTGAAGAATTACAAGCAGAACTGGGACTTGAAAGAGAAAAAAATGAGAGCTTATATGAACAAATTCTACAGTATGAAAAGGATTTAAATAAATATCAAACAGAAGCTGCAGAAAGAGGCGGTTATGCAAATGCTTTATTGGATCAGTTAAAAAGAGCACAGATTCTTGGTGGATTAACTGATGTTGAAGGGCAAGGAATAATTGTAACTATGGAAGACAGTAAAGTGAAAACAGATAGATTAGTGGGTAGTGAGGAGAGTTATATAATTCACGATGAAGATATTCGGGTTATAATTAATGAACTATCGGGAGCCGGAGCTGAAGCTATATCATTAAATGATGAGAGAATAATATCGACAAGTGAGATTAGATGTGCGGGTCCTACAGTAAGTGTCAATAACAGAAGATACTCTACACCATTTGTAATTAAGGCTATCGGCAACGCAGATACAATGGAAAGTGCTTTAAAAATGAGAAATGGGGTAATTGAAATACTTGGGGTTTATGGAATTGAAGTATCTATTAAGAAGTCAGGTAATATACTAATTCCCAGATATAGCGGTGTGCTCAACTATAAGTATGCATCCCCCGTAAGCAGCGAAGAAAAGGAGAAGGAGGATAATTAAATGTTACCTATTATAGGGTTGGCTATAGGAATAATTGTAGGAATTTTTGTACCGTATCATATACCTTCACAGTACTCTTCATATGTAGCAATAGCAATATTAGCTGCATTTGATTCCGTATTTGGCGGGATAGCTGCAAATATACAAAAAAGGTTTAATATAAATATTTTTATTACCGGTTTTTTTGGAAATGCTTTACTTGCAGCAATACTCACATGTATAGGTAAAAGGCTCGGTGTGGATATACATTTAGCTGCTGTTATTGTATTTGGCACAAGATTATTTCAAAACTTCGCAATAATTAGAAGATTTCTATTGAATAAATACACAAAAAAAGATAATATAGTAGCATAAATATTTTGAATAATATATATTAAGTTGATAAATAAAGGGAGGCGTCGATAGGTGTTAGAATTTGATACTGATATTAGTAATTTCGCACAGCTAAGGGTTATAGGTGTTGGAGGGGGAGGTAATAATGCCGTTAACAGAATGATTGATTCTGGAATGAAAGGTGTAGATTTTATTACAATAAATACGGACAAGCAGGCACTCCTTTTATCTAAAGCTAGTCAGAAGATTCAAATTGGTGATAAGCTTACAAAAGGATTAGGAGCGGGAGCTAACCCTGAAATTGGTCAAAAAGCAGCAGAGGAGAGTCGAGAAGAAATATCACAGGCAATAAAAGGTTCAGACATGGTATTTGTAACTGCCGGAATGGGTGGAGGAACGGGAACCGGTGCTGCTCCGGTTGTAGCTTCAATTGCCAAAGAAATGGGAATTTTAACAGTGGGTGTTGTAACAAAACCATTTGCTTTTGAAGGAAGAACAAGAATGGCACATGCGGAAAGAGGCATAAATGAATTAAGGGAATGCGTAGATACATTGGTTACTATACCTAATGATAGATTGCTTCAAATAGCCGAAAAGAAAACTTCAATAGTTGATGCGTTTAAGATAGCAGACGATGTTTTGAGGCAAGGTGTTCAAGGTATATCGGACTTAATTGCTGTTCCCGGTCTTGTGAATCTTGATTTTGCAGACGTTAAGACTATCATGAAAGATACAGGATTTGCACATATGGGTATAGGAAAGGCTTCCGGGGAAAATCGTGCGGAAGAAGCTGCAAAACAGGCTATTCATAGTCCACTTCTTGAGACCTCAATTGAAGGGTCAAAAGGTGTACTTTTAAATATTACCGGAGGTAAGGACCTTGGACTATTTGAAGTAAATGCAGCGGCAGAGTTGGTTCAAAAATCGTCAGATCCTGATGCGAATATTATATTTGGTGCTGTTATAGATGAAGCCCTTGAGGATGAAATCATTATAACTGTTATAGCTACGGGTTTTAATAAGAGAGAACAAATGAAAAAGGTAAGCCCTATAATTGAAAAAATAAGAGATGAATTTGATAAACATGGGGAAGAAGTAAACCCACAGCAAGAGGAAGATGATAGTGACGAATTGGATATTCCTTTTTTCTTAAGAAAAAATAAAACCAATAAATACTAAGTAGAATAGATATCGTAATACCTGCCGGTCAATGTGGATTAGTATACGAGTGGACAATTCTGTCCACTCGTTTGCATATTATCAATTGGGGCGGACAGGGTCATCCGCCCCTGATACAATATAGTTGTAAGTGAACAATGGAAACTCTCCTTACTGTTTAATCCTTTGTTTTTTTGTCGTTATTTTTTTGCTCACCACAACCATAATATAAGAAATTTTTCATATAATAGATGATACAATGGATTTATTAATATAGAGATATTAATCATAAATATCTATTTTTAGGAATATTAGTAGAATAGGATATTATGATTATTTGAGGGGGAATTGCATAATGGATCAGGTGGTTTACATAGATGTATTATTTATTCTTAACTTAATAATCAACTATATTTTATTGTGGGTGACAGCAAAAGCATCAAAATGTCATGCGTCTAAATGGCGGATTTTGATTGGTTCATCACTGGGGGCTCTATATGCTGTTGTGATTTTTTTTCCGGCATTTGAAATATATTATACTGCAATCGCAAAGTTTATATTCTCCATGCTATTGGTTGCTGTAACATATAATATTGAAAGAGTTTCTAGGTTTATAAAGGTGTTGAGTATCCTTTATGTTGTATCATTTATTTTCGGAGGTGCTGCACTTGCTTTATTTTATTTTACAAATGTAGGAGCATTTTTAGGAATATTTCTAAGCAACGGTGTAATATATTTTAACTTTCCATGGAAAATGCTTGTGATTTCCGGAATAATTGCATACATAGTTATAAGGGTAAGTAGCTTTGCAATTCAGGCTAGGATTAATAAAAGGAATATGTACATACCTTTAAATATTATATTTGATAATAAAGGTATTAACGTAAATGCATTAATAGATACAGGTAATTCATTATATGACCCAATATCGCATTTGCCCGTTATAATAGTTGAGTTTCAAGCCATAAGAGATTTGCTTCCTAATGATGTACAGGGAATATTTGAGAAGTATAATGATGATAATCTTGGGCTTGTTAGTACTATAATGTCAAATTCAATATGGTTATCAAGGTTTAGATTAATACCATTTACTTCGCTAGGTAAGGAAAATGGTATGCTAATAGGCTTTAAGCCTGATGAAGTAGAAATAATTGAGGATGATGGCAAAAAAGATTTAAAAGATATAATAATCGGAATATATAATAAAAGACTCTCTAATAATGAAAACTATAAAGCATTATTGCACCCCGAATTAATAGGATAGGAGATGTTTCAAATGAAAAAAGCTTTAAAAATGAAGATGTATTTCAGAATAAACTATATAAGGATGCTTCAAAAGCTCAAGATTTATGAAGTAGATGAGATACATTATATTGGGGGAAGTCAAGCTCTCCCCCCGCCGCTTACAGCCGAAGAAGAGGATTATCTTATTGAAAGGCTGGGAAAAAGGGACTTTGCAGTAAAGACCACTTTAATAGAAAGAAATTTAAGATTAGTAGTATATATTGCCAGAAAGTTTGAAAATACCGGAATAGGAGTTGAAGATTTAATATCCATTGGAACAATAGGACTAATAAAGGCAATAAATACATTCAATCCGGAAAAGAATATAAAATTAGCAACGTATGCTTCAAGATGTATTGAAAACGAAATATTAATGTTTTTAAGAAAAAATAATACCTCAAAATCTGAAATTTCAATAGACGAACCTTTAAACGTTGATTGGGACGGCAATGAATTATTGCTCTCTGATATTCTTGGAACTGAAAATGATTTAATATATAGAGATATCGAAGATGAGGTTGATAAGCAATTATTAGATATTGCAATGAAAAAGCTTTCTTACAGAGAAAAAAGAATAATGGAATTACGATTTGGGCTTAGTACAGGTGAGGAAAAAACGCAAAAGGAAGTTGCCGATATGTTAGGAATTTCTCAATCTTATATTTCAAGACTGGAGAAGAGGATTATAAGAAGACTAAAGAAGGAAATAAATCGTATGGTATAGAAAATGATTGGAAATCAAAGTAATACTTATATATCCGGTGTAATTTAAATGTAATTTTAAATAATATGACAATTAGCTTTATATTTACATAAAAACAGCCGTATAAAAAAATACCTCGTGGTAATAATGATATTGTCAAAGAAATTATTGTCCGGAGGTTTTTATATGATAATAAATAAAGTTGAGATATGCGGCGTAAACACATCAAAGCTACCTGTATTAACCAATGATGAGAAAAAAGAGCTATTTGATAGAATACACAAAGGGGATATGACAGCTAGGGAAGAGTTTATAAGGGGGAATTTAAGACTTGTTCTTAGCGTAATCCAACGTTTTAACAACAGAGGCGAATATGTTGATGATTTATTCCAAGTAGGGTGTATCGGACTTATAAAGGCTATTGATAATTTTGATCTTTCTCATAATGTAAAGTTTTCCACTTATGCGGTACCGATGATAATCGGTGAAATCAGACGCTATTTAAGGGATAATAATTCAATAAGAGTTAGTCGTTCTTTGAGGGATATCGCTTATAAGGCATTGCAAGTTAAGGAAAAGCTAACAAGTAAAAACTCTAAAGAGCCTACAATAACTGAAATAGCAAAGGAACTTGAACTCCCTAAGGAAGATGTTGTGTTTGCATTGGATGCAATACAAGATCCCATATCCCTTTTTGAACCCGTATACCATGATGGCGGCGATGCGATATATGTCATGGACCAAGTGAGTGATGAGAAGAATTATGATGAGACATGGCTTGAAGAAATAGCGTTAAAGGAAGCGATGCGAAAACTTAACGATAGAGAGAAGCATATATTAAATCTAAGGTTTTATGAGGGCAAAACACAAATGGAAGTCGCTGAGGAAATCGGGATATCCCAAGCGCAAGTATCAAGACTTGAAAAAACCGCACTTATGCATATGAAAAAATATATATAGAAGTAAGATGTGGGGGGATTCAAATGGCTAAGGCATCTGAGTTTAGACAAAAAGAGGTAATAAATATATCTGACGGTAGAAGACTAGGATTTGTTTATGATGTAGAAATAGATCTTAAAAAGGGCATAATAAAATCTGTTATAGTACCCGGTCCGGGTAAAGTTATGGGTTTATTCGGGAAAGAAACAGAATATGTAATACCTTGGGAAAACATTAAAAAAGTTGGAGACGATATTATATTAGTCGAATTAGAAACATAAATAAGATTCTTTGGCTAGGATGGAGTTTTAACTTCACCTGAGTCAAAGAATCCTGTTTATAAACATGAAGATTTTTGAACATAATTATTAATATATTCGGGAACCTCTATTTCATTAGGACCATCAAGAATTTTTAATAATATAAATCGTTGATTTGTTTCTGTCATATGTTTTTCAAATGCTTTTAGTGCTTCATAAAAAGACACAGCTTCATCGGTAGTAAATAACAAAGCATAATTCCCCATATTTTTACTATTTTCAATAAGCTTGTAACCGATAAAGTAGAATTTATTTTTCCTCTTCACGTTGTTCACCTAACTTGTTTGTTTAATATCAACATTTTATATGATTTAGATGTGTAATAAAATAGTAATAATAATTAAACTTTTAAGATATTTTTGATTAATATGTATAGGAACACAAGGTAGGGACTGTTTATCGGTAATTTATAAGGTAATCGGAGAATTGAAAAAATCTAAATTTCCCATTCGTTTTTCTTTATCGGGGTAACCGATACTATATAAATCAGTTGCTCTGATATCGAGTTCGAACATTTCCTTTAATAGAGGATTACAGGTTTTTTTATAAGAAGCCGTTTTAGTTAT
>LSQX01067820.1_pt1 | contig 24794 bp, 26 predicted proteins | sample 654561 | NCBI WGS metagenome assembly LSQX01 (sample SAMN04489861, study PRJNA283612) | anaerobic digester metagenome | isolation source: 4 biogas reactors fed with cattle manure at either 37C or 55C with and... | place: Denmark: Kongens Lyngby | collected 2014
CCGAGCCGACAGCTGAACCCACCGCTGAACCCACCGCTGAGCCCACCGCTGAGCCCACCGCGGAACCCACAGCCGAACCCACCGCCATCCCCGGCGACAAGGCCACCATGCTGCCGGACTACCAGACCCTGCGCTTCAAGGAAGGCAGCTACCCGGTCTACACCGGCCCCGGCACCAACTACTACCGCGTGGACAACGCCACCGTGGCCGGCGGCAACTGCCGCCTGTACGGCCACATCGGCGACTGGCTGCTGATTGGCTACGGCACCTCGGGCGGCGGCTACCGCATCGGCTACATCACCAAGGACGCGCTGCCGGATGGCATCACCACCGAGGAAGTCAAACTGGGCTATGAGGCGCGCGTGCTGGCCACCAACACCAAGATGACCGATGATCCCATCATCAACCCCATCTTCTGGGGCGAGCAGCCCGCCGGCAGCACCGTGTATGTGCTGGCCTACATGAAGGACAACGACCACTTCGCCTACATCGAGGTGCCCGATTTTGAAAACGGGCAGCCGGTGCGCGGCTTCATCAACAAGAGCAGGCTGCAATAACAGTCCGACAATACACACCAGCGACCGGCCGGAAACGGCCGGTTTTTTCATGCAAAGAATTGCCATAATGATTTCAATGCAACGAAAAGTTGGCAGCCGTCCAGCCGGCGCTCAGTCTGTCAAAACCAATTCCCGGGAGGTATCAGAGGGTCAAACCCTCTGATTATAATCCGCGGCAATGACATGCGCGGTGCCGCGGATTTAGGCGTTTACGCTGAAACATTCCGCGAATTTCTGCTGACCGTGAGCCAAAGCGAGCAGGTGGAAATACCCGTTTCTTCCAAAACAAAGAAGTGCCCGCAGACACTTCTTTGACATGCAGGGCGGCAGCCGTCCGGCTGCCGCCCTGATTGATTCCCTTAGGGATTACTTGCCTTTGTTGCCGTTCCCGTTGTTGCCGTTGTTGCCGTTGTTGTTGCCCGGGCCCTTGTTGGGGTTGGGCTGGCGCAGGTTGCGCGGGGCGGGCTCATAGATGCTGTCCAGGAAGTCCCAGACTTCCTGCCTGGAGTAGAAGGTACGGTATTCCACCTGCGCCTTGTACCACACCAGGGAGCGGTAGACGCCAGGGCCGCCGGGCAGGAAGTTCTTGTTGCCCTTGGTCTGCTTCCAGTGCGCCCAGGCGGACACGGTCTGGCCGTGGTTGAGCGCGGCGCCTTCCGTCACTTCTTCGGTTTCTTCCTCATCAGTGGGGTCAACAGGCGTCAGGCCTTCCATCACCGTCACGGTGATGACCGCGGTTTCCGCCAGGGTGTAATAGGTGCGCTGCCCGGAGTTGTCATGCTGCAGGGTGATTTCGTAGCGGACGACGACGTCATAATCACCCGGCTCGGCGCCCAGCAACACTTGAGCGGTGGACACAAAGGCCTTCTGGCGCGCGCCTTCAAAGGCAGCGCTTTCGCCTTCAAGTTCGATTTCGGTTTCTACCGCGGTGTCATACAGGTCAACCCCCAGCCACTCATCCGATACAAAATGCAGCCACTGGTTCTCGTGCTTGTTGCTGTCGTAGGTGGTGGTGGCGGTGAGACGCAGCGGCTGGTCCTGGTAGACGGACAGGGTATCCGGCAGGATGACTGTGGTCACTTCATAATCGGGCGGGCCGGCAACCGGGGACAGGGTCTGCGCGATGGCGGGCACAAGGCCCACCAGGAGGGCGAGCGCCAGCAGGGCGCTGAATACTTTGTTCTTCGTCATGGGCGTTCTCCTTTCGCAAGTTAAGCTTGCATGGTATATGTACCGCGCTGCCGGCCTGCTAATCATCCCTCGCGCAAGCCTTACATCTTTCTCACATTGTTGTGTGGCTGGCAAAGGCCGCGCCATCCATCCCGTTTTAATCATTCTTTAATCCGCGCTCCGCTTGTGCCTTAATCTTGACTGGATAAGATACAGCCAGACACAAGGTAAGGAGGACACACCATGGAACATTTTGAACTGGTTGAAAAGCTGCGCCAAAAGGCCAACGTGACCTATGAGGAAGCCAAGAACGCCCTGGAGCAATCGGACTGGGACCTGCTGGACGCCCTGGTGCTGCTGGAAGGCGCCGGAAAAATCAACCAGGAGCCCTCCGACAGCTTCACCACCAAGAAGGAGCCCGCGCCCGAGCGCCCGGCGGAGCAGGACCTGCGCGGCAGCTTCACCCGCTTTTTCGCCTACATCGCCGAGCTCATCAACAAGGCCAACGCCATCAACCTGGACGTCTGCAAAAACGGGAAGACCAGCTTCTCCATGCCGCTGACGGTGCTGATTCTGCTGCTCATCTTCATGTTCTGGTGGGTGGTGCCGCTGATGGTGGTGGGGCTGTTCTTGGGCTTCCGCTACAGCTTCCGCGGCCACAAGGTGACAAGCGCCGTCAACAAGGCCATGGACAAGGCCGCGCAGACGGCGGAAACCATCAAGACCAACATCAACAAGAACGACGGCCAGCAGTAATTGTTGGCGCCTGTACGGGGGCTTCCCGTACTTTTTTCATTTGATTGCGGCGCGTACCCGGCTGTGGCACAATCAAGGCAGCACGCAAGGAGGTGAACATGATGCACAAAATCCTGCTGGTGGAGGACGAGCCCAACATCGCCCGCTTTGTGGAGCTGGAGCTTTCCCACGAGGGCTATGAGGTCACCAAGGCCGAGGACGGCCGGGAGGGCCTGAAGCTGGCGGAGGAAGGCAGGTTTGACCTGGTGCTGCTGGACATCATGCTGCCGGGGCTCAACGGCCTGGAAGTGCTGCGCCGCCTGCGCAGGACAAGCCAGCTGCCCGTCATCATGCTGACCGCCCGGGACGCCGTCATGGACAAGGTGACCGGCCTTGACATGGGCGCGGACGACTACATCACCAAGCCCTTCTCCATAGAAGAATTATTGGCCCGCATCCGCACGGCGCTTCGCAAGCAGGTCAAGCAGGAGAGCGCCCAATTGACCTACGGACCCCTGTCCCTGGACGTGCTGCGCCATTTGGTGACGGTGGAGAGCGACACGGTGGAGCTAACCGGGCGGGAGTTTTCCCTGCTGCAATCGCTTCTGGAAAACCAGGGCATCGTGATGACCCGGGAAACCCTGATGGACCGGGTCTGGGGCTATGATTTTGTGGGTGAGACCAACCTGGTGGACGTCTACATCCGCTACCTGCGCGCCAAGATCGCCGAGAAAACTGATAAAAAGCTGATCCAGACCGTGCGCGGCGTGGGCTATGTCCTGCGCGAGGAAGAGGGCGCATGAGCGAAAACAAGCGCATGCACTCCATCGCCCGGCGCGTCTCGCGCAGCTTTCTGCTGCGCGTGGTGTTCACCCTGGTGGTGACCAACCTGGTGCTGCTGATGACCGCCCTGGGCTGGACGGCCTACACGGCGGAAAAGGCCGCCCTGGGGGAGGCCTGGCAGGCGGAGCTTGTGCGCGACATCAAAGCCGACACCAACCTGCGCAGCTGGGACTTCATCAACAGCATCGAATACACCTATGGCCTGAAAAACGGCGAGGCGCACAGCCTGGACGCCGGCCCCATTTTAACCATGGCCATCCGCGCCATGAATGCCCTGCTGATCGCCGAGGCCGTGCTGGTCTTCTTTCAGTACCGGGGCTTTCGCCGGCGGACCCTCTACCTGCTCACCCCGCTGCGCCAAATCTCCCAGACCGCGGAGGAACTAAGCCGCGTCCGCTTTGACGAGACGGCCTTCCACAGCCTGGAGGACGCGATCGAAAACCTGTCCGTCCAGTCGCCCTCGGCCAGGCTGTCCACCGGGCAAAGCGAGCTGTCGGGCCTGGAGAACGCCGTCAACAACCTGATTTCCCGCATGCATGAGGCCTACAAACAGCAAACCCGCTTTGTGTCCGACGCCAGCCATGAACTGCGCACCCCCATCGCCGTGATCAGGGGTTATGCCGACCTGCTCTCCCGCTGGGGCAAGGACGACCGCAAGGTGATGGACGAATCGGTGGAGGCCATCAAGGACGAGGCGGACAACATGCAGCGCCTGGTGGAGCAGCTGCTGTATTTAGCCCGCGGGGACGCCGGGCGCACGCCCTTTGTGCCCGCCAAGGTCAACCTTTCAGAGCTTGTGAAGGAGGCCTACGAGGAATACCAGCTCATCAACACCAACCACAGTTGGAAGCTGCGCCTGGACGAGGGCGTGTACGTCTACGGGGATGAGGCCATGCTCAAGCAGGCCCTGCGCATCCTGGCGGACAACGCCATCAAGTTCTCCCCGCAAAATTCCACCATCACCCTGCGGGTGTTCAAGGATGACAAGGGCTTTGGCTGCTTCTGGGTGCAGGACAACGGCGAGGGCATCAAGCAGGCGGACCTCTCCCACATCTTTGAGCGCTTCTACCGCTCCGACCCCGCCCGCTCCCGCGGGGGCACGGGGCTGGGCCTGTCCATCGCCAAGTGGATTGTGGACCGCCACCAGGGCCACATCGATGTCTTCTCCGCCGAGGGCCTGGGCACCCGCTTCACCGTGAACCTGCCTAATTACAACCCTGCCTTGCATGACCAGCCCGCGGTTGTGGCAAAAGCGACAACCGCGTAGTTTCATCCGCCTTTTACACCGCCGGCCCACAGGCCGGCAATTTTTATGCAGTAATGAATATTTTCAGATTGAAGCCCGGGTAAGAACATGATATTCTACTCGCAACCAGGCACAAAAAACGAACTTTGATTCCGACACGACCGGGCCGGTGCCGCCGGACATCCCAGAGCTTCATGCCGGAGGAACAAACCATGAACCAGGAAAGGCACCGGCAGCCCCACCTGGCCTTTGTGAGGTACGCATGAACCGGATCACCTTTGTTGTGGGCCACTTTGGCAGCGGGAAGACCGAGTTCGCGGTCAACTACGCCCAGCACCTGGCCAAAACCACGCCCCAGGTCACCCTGATTGACATGGACATCGCCAACCCCTACTTCAGAAGCTATGACGTGCGCGACCAGTTGGAGGCCGCCGGGGTCACCGTCATCAACGGCGGCTACATCCACCAGGCCGACCTGCCCAGCCTGTCGCCGGAGGCCTACCGGGTCTTCACCGACACCGCCATCACCGGCATCTTTGACGTGGGCGGCAACGACAACGGCGCGCGCGTGCTGGGCTACTACAGTGAGGAGATTGACCAGACCCACCCGGAGGTCTGGTGCGTCATCAACCCCATGCGCCCGGAGACGGCAACAGTGGAAAAAACCCGGCAGATGATCAAGCGCATCGAGGCCGCCGCCAGGACCAAGGTGACCAGCCTCATCCTCAACGCCCACATGTTTGAGCACACGACCAGCCGGGACATCAACGAGGCCTACGCGGCTTTCAAAATTTTTGAAAACGTGGACGCATTGCCCCTCAAGTATGTTATGATACATTCACAAGTACAAAAAAAAGACATTCAGGTTCCCGAGGCGCTTTTGTTTACGATTGACACCTATATGCAAAAGCCCTGGGAGACGGAAAGGTGAACATGAAAGGCAGAGTCACATTCAAGGAAAACACCTGCAAGGGCTGCGCTTTGTGCACCACGGTGTGCCCGGTCAAGATCATCGCCATCAACCAGACGGTGCTCAACAAGAAGGGCTACTACCCCGCGGGCATCAAGGAGATGGAGAAGTGCATCGCCTGCGGCAACTGCGCCCGCTTTTGCCCTGACAGCGTGATTACTGTGGAAAGGCTGGACCAGCAATGAGACGTGAACTGTGGAAGGGCAATGAAGCCATCGCCGAGGCCGCCATCCGTGCCGGCTGCCGGTTCTACTTTGGCTACCCCATCACCCCGCAATCTGAAATCCCCGAGTACATGGCGGCCCACCTGCCCGAGCGCGGCGGCGTGTTCCTGCAGGCGGAGTCGGAAATCAGCGCCATCAACATGGTCTACGGCGCGGCCGGCGCCGGCGCCCGGGTGATGACCTCCTCCTCCTCCCCGGGCGTGAGCTTAAAACAGGAAGGCATCTCCTTCATCGTGGGCGCGGAACTGCCCGCGGTGATTGTCAACGTCATGCGCTCCGGCCCCGGCCTGGGCGGCATCCAGCCGGCCCAGGGCGACTACTTCCAGGCCACCCGCGGGGGCGGCAACGGCGACTACCACCACCTGGTGCTGGCGCCCAACTCCATCCAGGAAGCGGTGGACCTGATGCAGCTGGCCTTTGAACTGGCCGACAAATACCGCAACCCCGTGATGATCCTGGCCGACGGCATGATTGGCCAGATGATGGAGCCGGTGGAGTGGAAAAAGGCGGAAATCACCGAGGCCCGCGTCTACCCCGAGTGGGCCACCACCGGGCGCGGCGGCCGGGAGAACCACCGCATCGTCAACTCCCTGTACATTGAATCCGAAATCATGGAAGCCCACGTGCACCACCTGTTTAGCAAGTACAAGGCCATGGAAGAAAACGAAGTCCTGTACGAAGAATCCGGCATCGAGGACGCCGAAGTGGTGCTGGTGGCCTACGGCGTGCCCGCGCGCATCGCGGACAAGGCGGTGGAGCTGCTGAAAGAAGAGGGCATCAAGGCGGGGCTCTTCCGCCCCATCACCCTGTGGCCCTACCCCAAAAAGCGCCTGAACGACATCGCCTCGCTTGACCATGTCAAAAATTTTGTGGTGGTGGAGCTGAGCATGGGCCAGATGCTGGAGGACGTCCAGCTGTCCGTCAACGGCAAAAAGCCGGTCCACTTCCACGGCCGCCCCGGCGGCGCCATCCCCAGCCCGGGTGAGGTCAAGGACGCCGTGAAGAAGTTCATCGGGAGGGAATCGTAAGTGAGTAAAATCGTATATACCAGGTCCAAGGGCCTGACGGATGTGGAGACCCACTACTGCCCCGGCTGCACCCACGGCATCATCCACAAGCTGGTGGCGGAGACCATGGTAGAACTGGACATCGTGGAGGACACCATCGGCGTATGCCCCGTGGGCTGCTCGGTGTTCGCCTACAAATACTTCGCCTGTGACATGCAGGAAGCAGCCCACGGGCGCGCCCCGGCCGTCGCCACGGGCATCAAGCGCGTCCACCCGGACAAGCCCGTCTTCACCTACCAGGGCGACGGCGACCTGGTAAGCATCGGCATGGGCGAAATCATCCACGCGGCGGCCCGCGGCGAAAAAATCACGGTCATCTTTGTCAACAACGCCATTTACGGCATGACCGGCGGCCAGATGGCCCCCACCACCCTGGTGGGCCAGAAGACCACCACCAGCCCCTTTGGCCGCGACGCCGCCCTCACCGGCAACCCCATCAGGATGTGCGAGATGATCGCCACCCTGGACGGCGCCGCCTTTGTCGAGCGCGTCACGGTGACCGATTCCAAGAGTCTCCTCCGCGCCAAACGCGCCATCAAGCGCGCCTTTGAGCTGCAGCAGCAAAACGCGGGCTTCACCTTTGTGGAGGTGCTGTCCACCTGCCCGACCAACTGGGGCATCAACCCCCGCCAGGCGCTGACCTGGCTGAACGAAAACATGATCCCGGTCTATCCGCTGGGCAACTTCAAGGATGTGAAGGTGGACAAGGCATGAAAAACGAGATTATTGTCTCTGGCTTTGGCGGCCAGGGCGTCTTGAGCATCGGCAAGATGATCGCGGAAGCCGGCAACATCGAAAACCTGGCGGTCTCCTGGCTGCCCAGTTACGGTCCTGAAATGCGCGGCGGCACCGCCAACTGCACCGTGGTGGTGGCCGACAGCAAAATCGGCTCCCCGCTGACGGACCGGCCGGACATCCTGATTGCCCTCAACCGTCCCTCCCTGGACAAGTACATGCCCATGGTGCGCCCGGGTGGGCTGATGATTGTCAACCAGAAGCATTCTGAGCCCACGGCGGATTTCCGTGATGACATCCGCGTGATGGTGCTGGATTCCAGCCAGATCGCCATGGACCTGGGCAACCTGATTGTGGCCAACGTGGTGATGTTTGGCGCCTTTGTGGCCTTGAGCGGCGTCGTCAGCATGGACACCGCCAGGCAGGTACTGAAGGAGACCTTTACCGGACGCAAGGAAAAGCTGCTGGACCTCAACTTCCAGGCCCTGGAAGCGGGGGCAAACAGCGTCAAGGAAACGCAAGGAGCGTAAAAAAATGAATATCTTCACAATGAACCTGGGTTCCACGTCGACCAAGGTTGGGCTTTTTGCGGGCAAAAACGAAGTGGTGACGCACACCTTCCGCCATGACAAGGCGCAGCTGTCGGCCCTTGGCGGGGTGGAGCAGCAAAAGGACTACCGCAAGCGGCTGATTGAGGACTGGCTCACAGAGCAGGGCAAAAGCCCAGCGGATTTTGATGTCTATTCCGTGCGCTGCGGCCTCATCCGCCCGGTGAAGGGCGGCCTCTACCGCATCAGTCAGGCGGCGGTGGACGACGCGATGTCGGGCAAATATGAGATGCACGCCGCCAACCTGGGGCTGATGATCGGATTGGAGTGGAGCCAGACCTATGGCATCCCCGCCATCTTTGTGGACGCCCCGGTCACGGATGAATTGATGCCCAAAGCTAGAATCACCGGCTTTGCCGGCACCCAGCGCCGCAGCGTGCTGCACGCCCTCAACGCCAAGCGCACCCTGCGCATGCACTGTGAAAAGACCGGGCAGGACCCGTTCAACAGCAGTTTCGTGGTCATCCACATGGGCGGGGGCATCACCGTCAGCGCGATCAGAAACCTTGAAATCATCGACGTCAACAACGGCGTGGACGGCGAAGGCCCCTTCTCCCCCGAGCGCGCGGGCAGCCTGTCAAACGCCATCGTGTTAAACCTGGTCAAGGAGAACCAGGGCGACACCAAGAAGGTGCGCGACCTGCTCTACCAAAAAGGCGGGCTGGTGTCCTACTTTGGCACCAATGAAGTCCGCTACCTGCTTCCCCGCGCCAAGGAAGAGCCCGAAGTCCGCCTGGTGCTGGATGCCATGGTGTACAACATTGTAAAGCAGGCCGCCGCCATGGCCATGGCCTTGGAAGGAAAAGTGGACGGCATCCTGCAAACCGGCGGCATCGCCTACAACCCGGACATCACCGAGGCCATTGCCAATCAGTGCGCCTGGATCGCGCCCTCCTTCGTCTACCCGGGCGAGGAGGAATTGCAGGCCCTGGCCGAAGGCGCGGTGCGTTATTTGACCGGCGGGGAGCAGGCCAAAACGCTGGAAGACAGCCATGTTTGAGAACTTCGTCATCCCCGGGAACGCCGTCGCGGCCGTCGCCGCGGCGGAGGATGCCGAGGTGCTCTCCGCCCTGAAGATGGCCCAGCAGGCGGGGCTGAAAAAAGCGTATTTGACCGGCAACAAAGAGCGCGTCACCGCCTTGATGCGTGACCTCGGCATGAATCCTGAGGGTATTGAGGTCCTGGACGCCCAGGACAGCGTTCAGGCCAGCCGCCTGGCGGTGAAGCTGGTGAGGGAGGGCCGGGCCAACCTGCTCATGAAGGGCCTGGTGGACTCCGCCATTTTACTCAAAGCCGTGCTGAACAAAGAAGAGGGCATCATGGAAGGCCGGCGTCTGTCCCACGCCGCCCTGATGAAGGTCCCCGGCCACAAGCCCTTTGTCATCGCCGATGGCGCGGTCAACATCGCCCCGGGCGTGGAAGAAAAAATCGACATCATCGAAAACACCCTGCGCCTGACCCGCGCCCTGGGCATTGACCAGCCCGCCGTACTGTTGATTTCCGCGGTTGAAAAAATCAGCCCCAAAATGCAGTCCACCCTGGACGCGCAGGCCATCATGGCACACTACCAAAACGACAAACGCCTGAAGGCTGCCGGCCCCATGGCGCTGGACATCGCCGTCAGCAAGGAAGCCGCCCGCCACAAGGGCTACGACAACCCCCTGGCCGGCGAGGGCGACATCTTGCTGATGCCCAACATCGAGAGCGGCAACGTGCTGTACAAGTCTCTTATCCACTTTGCCAAGGCCCAGGCCGCCGCCCTGGTGCTGGGCGCCGCCGCCCCCATCGTGATGACCTCACGCTCGGACACCCAGGATGTCAAGTTCCACTCCATTTTGCTGTCGGCCTTGATGGCGGCGCGATAAGGAAATAAATCACCTTGAACCGGGCCGCGATTGGCAGCCCGGTTTTCTTGTTGTTTCAAGGATTGTTTGTTATAATCCCCCATGTTGGGCAAAGCTGAACGCAGGCTTTGCGATTGGAATTTTTTGGAAGAAAGGATGTCTCATGCACACAGAAGACTTCCTGCGGGAAATCACCGCGATCCGCGGCCTGTCCGGGGATGAGGGGCTGGTCGCGGACTTTGTCAAAGCGCAGTTTGAGCCCCTGTGCGACGAGGTGCGCGTTGACAGCATGTTCAACGTCATCGCGCGCAAAAAAGGCCCCGGCCCCCGGGTGATGTTCGCCGCGCACATGGATGAAATCGGCCTGATGGTGGTCAACATTGAGGAAGACGGCTCCCTGCGCATGGGCCAGGTGGGCGGGGTGGACCCGCGCATCCTGCCCGGCCAGCGCGTCACCGTCTTTGGCAAGAAAAAGCTCATGGGCGTCATTGGCGCCAAGGCACCCCACCTCTTAAGCGATGAGGAGCGCAAGAAGAACTACCTGCGCGAGGACCTCTACGTGGACCTGGGCATGGACGCCGAAAAAGTCAAGAGCCTGGTCAGCATCGGCGACCAGATCCAGCTGGAGCACCGCTACACAGCCTTGCAAAACGGCCGCGTCAGCGTGAAAACCGCGGACGACCGCGCCTGCGTCGCCATCCTGTATGACGCGCTCAAGCGCCTGCAGCACATCCACCACGAGGCCGACCTCTACTTTGTGGCCACCGCCCAGGAGGAAGTGGGCAGCCGCGGCGCCCTGACCTCCGCCTACTCGGTGGAGCCGGATTACGCGGTGGCGCTGGATGTCTGCCACGCGGACACCCCCGGCGCGCCCAGCACCCGCACCCACAAGCAGGATTCCCTGGTGGCCTCCATGGGGCCCTACATCCACCCGGTGCTGCGCCAAAAGCTGGTGGACACCGCGAAGGACAACAACATCACCCTGCAGACCGCCGTTGTCCCACGCTACACCTCAACAGACGCCGACGACATCGGCATCTCCCGCGCGGGCGTGCCCACAGCCCTGCTGGAACTGCCGCTCAAGTACATGCACACCACGGTGGAGCAGCTGGATTTGAACACACTCAAAGAAGGTGGCAGGCTGCTGGCGCAGTTCGCGGCCGCCGTGTCATCTTCCTGGGAGGATGAATTATGGACCTGAAAACACTGTGTGAGGCCTTTGGCCCCTCCGGCGCGGAACACGAGGTAAGGGCGCTCATCAAGGAAGCCGCCATAAAGCTCTGCGATGATGTCAGCATCGACCGCAGCGGCAACGTGGTCGCCCGCAAGAAGGGCACCGACGCCCGCAAGCCCAGCGTCACCTTCGCCGCCCACATGGATGAAATCGGCTTCATCGTCACCGGGCACACGGAGGACGGCATGCTGCGCTTCCGCCCCATCGGCGGGGTGGACCCGCGCGTGGTTGTCAGCAAATGGGTGGCCCTGGGCAAGGACCGCACAAAAGGCGTCATCGGCGCCATGGCCATCCACCTGCAAACCCCGGCCGACCGCGAGCGCGTGCTGGACTATGACAACCTCTTCATCGACATCGGCGCCAAGGACAGCAAGGAGGCCGAAAAGCTCTGCCCCCTGGGCACCTACGCCGTCTTTGACACGCCCTACACCGAGTTTGGCGACGGCTTTGTCGCCGCCCGTGCCCTGGATGACCGGGTCGGCTGCTTGAACCTGCTGGAAGTCTTGAAGAGCGACTACGCCGGGGACCTGTGCTGCGTCTTTGTCACCCAGGAAGAGGTCGGCCTGCGCGGCTCCCAGGGCGCCGCCTTCCACATCCAGCCGGACATCGCCATTATCCTGGAAGGCACCGCCGGCAACGACCTGGGCGAGACGCCCTCCCGCTTCCAGGTGGTCAGACCCGGCGAGGGCGTGGCCATCAGCTTCATGGACCATGCCAGCATCGCCGACCGTGAGCTGTTTGTGAAGATGCAGGACGTCGCCCGCGAACAGGGCATCCCGCACCAAATCAAGCGCGCCATCACCGGCGGCAATGACGCGGGCAGCTTCCAGCAAACCGGCAAGGGCGCCAGGACCTGCGTGCTGTCCGTCCCCTGCCGCTACATCCACTCGGGCAACAACGTGGCCAAGCTTTCGGACATTCAGGCGCAGGGCGAGCTTGCCCGGGCCTTCCTAAACAGTTTATAAGACGGAGGAAATGACAATGTTACGGGATACTTTGCAGATTTTGCTGGCTGCCTACGGCCCCTCCGGGCATGAAAGCGCCGTGGCCGACGCCGTGCGCGAGCTGCTGGAAGGCCATGTCGACAGCATGAAGACCGACGCCCTGGGCAACCTCATCGTCGAAAAATTCGGCACCGATGAAAACGCCAAGACCATCATGATTTCCGCGCACATGGACCACATCGGCCTGGTGGTGACGGACATCGAAAAAGAAGGTTTCCTGCGCGTGAACGCCGTGGGCGGCATCAGCCCCCTCTTTGTGCGCGGCCGCAAAGTTGTCTTCAAGGACGGCCTGCCCGGCGTGTGCGCCCTGGAGCCCAACACCAAGAACAAATCAACGCCCGACTTGTCCGACCTCTTTGTGGACATCGGCGCCGAGAGCCGCGAGGAGGCCGAAAAGCTGGTTTCCATCGGCGACATGGCCGTCTACGCCCCGGACTTCACCGCCCTGGGCAAGCACAAGGTGGCCTCCCCCGCCATGGACGACCGCTGCGCCTGCGCCCTGCTGTGCGAACTGCTCATGTACGCCGAAGGCCAGAAGCACAACATCGTCGGCGTTTTCTCCACCCAGGAGGAAGTCGGCCTGCGCGGCGCCAAGGTGGCCGCCTACACCGTGGAGCCCGACATCGGCCTGGCGCTGGACGTCACCGCCTGGGGCGACACGCCCGAGACCAAACTGCCCGCCGTCAAACTGGGCCAGGGCCCGGCCGTCAAAATCATGGACCGCAGCATGATTGCCAGCCCCGCCGTCCGCGAAAAGCTGTTTGAAGCCGCCGACCTCGCCGGCGTCGCCGTCCAGCGCGAAGTGCTGGCCTTTGGCGGCACTGACGGCGGCGCCATCCAGCTAAGCCGCGGGGGCGTGCCCACCGGCACCCTTTCCATCCCCTGCCGCTACGTACACTCTGCCAACGAGGTCATCGACATGCGCGACATGGAAGGCGCGCTGAAGGTGCTGCTGCAATTTGTGGACCTCGCATAATAAAGGAACAAACATGAAAAACATCACCGCCAAACAGCTGCGCAGCCTCTTCATCGAGTTTTTCGTTCAGAAGGGCCACAGCGTCATCCCCTCGGCCTCCCTCATCCCCGAAAACGACCCCACCGTCCTCTTCACCACCGCGGGCATGCACCCGCTGGTGCCCTACCTCATGGGCCAGAAGCACCCCGCCGGCAACCGCCTCACCAACGTGCAAAAGTGCGTGCGCACCGGCGACATTGACGACGTGGGCGACAAGAGCCACCTCACCTTCTTTGAGATGATGGGCAACTGGAGCCTGGGCGATTATTTCAAGGACGAGATGATCCCCTGGTCCTGGGAGTTCCTCACCTCCAAGGACTGGCTGGGCCTGGACCCCGACAAGCTGGCCTTCTCCGTCTTTGAAGGCGACGAGGACGCCCCCCGCGATACCCAGAGCTTTGACCTCTGGGTCAAAGCCGGCGCCAAGCCCGAGCAGATTTTCTTCCTGCCCAAGGAGAACAACTGGTGGGGGCCTGCCGGCCTCACCGGCCCCTGCGGCCCGGACACCGAGATGTTTATCGTCCGTGACCAGGAGCCCTGCGGCCCTGATTGCTCCCCGGCCTGCTCCTGCGGGCGCTACCTGGAAATCTGGAACGACGTCTTCATGCAGTACAACAAGCAACAGGACGGCTCCTACGTTCCCCTCTCCCAGCAGAACGTGGACACCGGCATGGGCCTGGAGCGCACCATCCTCGTCCTCACCGGCAAGGACTCCGTCTATGAGACCGACCTGTTTTCCAACATCATTGCCAAAATTGAGGAGCTGTCCGGCAAAACCTACCAGGGCGCTGATGAGGACACCCTGCGTTCCTTCCGCGTCGTCGCCGACCACATGCGCACCGCCACCTTCATCCTGGGCGATCCCCGGGGCGTGCCGCCGTCCAACGTAGACCAGGGCTATGTCCTGCGCCGCCTCATCCGCCGCGCCGTCCGCCATGGCATGCAGCTGGGCCTCCCCGATGACTTCACCGCGGAAATCGCCATCGTCATCATCGACCAGTACCAGGACGTCTACCCGGAGCTCAGGGCCAACCGCTCCTTCGTGCTGGAGCAGCTGCTGCTTGAAGAAAAGCGCTTTGCCCGCACCCTCAGCCAGGGCATGCGCGAGTTTGATAAAGTCCTCCACCGCATGGAGAGCGCCATCAGCGATTTCACCAGGCTGCGCGACACCATGAAGGAGACCCTCTTCACGCCTGAGGTCATCCAGAACATCAACCAGGCGCGGGAGGCCGCCAAGAATGTGGGCTCCACCCTGCGCCCCATGCCCGAGCTTCTCCCCATGATTGAGGAATTCAAAAAGCTGGACGAGGCCTTCACCACCCTTGAGATCTTCCGCGGCAAGCTGGAAAACCACTTGAAGGGCATGAAGACCATCCCCGGCCGGGACGCCTTTAAGCTCTATGACACCTACGGCTTCCCGGTGGAAATCACCATGGAACTGGCGCGCGAGCATGGCCTTAAGGTAGACCAGGATGCCTTTGAAGAGCGCTTCAAGCAGCATCAGAAGACCAGCCAGGCCGGCGCGGAGCAGCGCTTCAAAGGCGGATTGGCCGACAACTCCGAGCAGACCACCCGGCTGCACACCGCGACCCACCTTCTGCAGGCGGCCCTGCGCCAGGTTTTGGGCGAAGAAGTCCACCAGAAGGGCTCCAACATCACCGCCGAGCGCCTGCGCTTTGACTTCACCTTTGGCCGCAAGATGACCCCCGAGGAAGTCCAGCAGGTGGAAGCCCTCGTCAATGACGCCATCAAGGCCGACGCGCCCATCTCCTTTACCGAAATGACCGTGGACGAAGCCAAGGACAGCGGCGCCATCGGCCTGTTTGAAGACCGCTACGGCGACAAGGTCAAGGTCTACTCCATGGGCAATTTCTCCAAAGAAATCTGCGGCGGCCCCCACGCCAACACCACCGGTGAGCTCGGCAGCTTCAAGATTCAAAAGGAAGAGGCGTCGTCTGCCGGGGTTAGAAGGATCAGGGCGGTTATTGGCGTCTGAGAGTCAAGTGAGTAAATAAGTTAACAAGTTTTTTGTGGGGGAAGGCTTTTTGAAAAAAGCCTTCCCCCACACCCCCTTCAAAAAACCTTAGTCACAACGCAGAGCGAGTACAGCCTTACAGCACATTAGAAAACAGGATGTTGCGTTTGGATCAAACTCACTAAACCCTCGCGAAATTTACACATCATGTTATGAGATAGATCAGACTTGTGATAAACTACAGCAAAATACATTTATCTGTCAGAAAGTGAAACCAATGAAGATAAAGAAGGTATTGCTCATACTCGCTGTAATCATTTTGATTATCAGCGTATTGTTATTTGTGTTGAGCAGAGTAAGGTTTATCTCAATCAGTTAAAAGGAAAGTGGACAAATGGAAAAAAAAGCTTGGTTTAAGAACGCTCTTAAGAAAGCGCCAAAAAAATGGTTGATTTTGGCAATTGCCGTTGTTCTTACAGTTTCATTCATCTCCGGTCGAGCAGTTAGAAGCAATCGCATCAAAACGCGTTTTGCAAGCAGCTTAATAGAAGCATTGAGCCTGGATGAACTATCAACATCAGAACTTGTTTACAACGGCATCGCAACAGTAAATCATCAAGACAGTGATAAACCCCATTATTTTATCTTGTACAATTCCGTACTTAAAGTCGGTATTCAGATGGACGACATCAACTTTGAAGTCAATCCAGCTGAAAAATCAGTGAACATCCTCTTACCGGAAGTGAAAATTTTGGAAGTTGTGATTGACCCAAATTCGATTGATTTCATACCGGATAGTTTTAGCGCAGATTTGAAAACAGCCATAGTGGACAGCAAAAATGATGCAATCGCAAAATCTTCTGATACTCCGGAACTTATGAGAACCGCAAAAGAAAACCTCAGGTCAATTATAGAAGCGTTGACTTTACCGTTGATTCAATCTGAAGGATATAAAATAACGTGGAATGAAACGAACGGGGATGTATAGAATTATGAAAAGAATGGTATCAATTGGCATCTTGTTACTGGTTCTCGTCATAACTCTGGCCGGGTGCAGAGCGCCAGTAAAGGACAGCGGTTTCCCTCAACTCAGGACCATCTGTGAATTAGCGAGCTTGAAAGGTTATTACCATAATGTCGCAGAAAAAGTAGATGATGGCATTATCTTCGGCATCGGGTTTAAGAAAATCTGGTTGGAGTATGGTGGGATCGTAAAAATTGGTGTAGATGCCAGTAAAGTTTCAATTACTAAGCCCGATGCCAATGGGCTTGTAAAGGTTACAATCCCAGAAGCAGAAATTTTAGGCATTGATTTTGATGAGAACTCCATCAAAGAGTATGCAGAAAGCAATCTGCCCGGTGGTTTTTCAACAGCAGAAAAGCTGAAAACATTGGCGCTTGCGCAGGACGATATGCTGCAAAGTGCCGGTGCGAACCGCAGTCTATTGATGCAAGGGCAGGAGAGAGCAAAGAAAGTTATCCAGCAATATATAGAAAAAGTCGGCGAAGCCATTGGTAAAGAATATACCGTTGAATGGGTCAATTATGTTGAGCCGATTCTGAATACTACCAACATTTAAACGCATAGGATAATCTTTGTTCAGGAGGACACCATGCCCGTATTTGAGATGCCGCTGGAACAACTGCTCGTCTACCAGGGAACCAACCCCAAACCGGACGACCACAAGGAATACTGGGAGCGGGGCATCCGGGAGATGCACGCCCTGGGCACGGGCTATGAAGCCACACCCGCCGCCTTCAAAGCCCCCGGGGTGGACTGCTTCGACCTGTATTTTACAGGCGTGGGCGGAGCGCGGGTCTACGCCAAGCTGCTTATTCCCAGGATGGAAGGAAAACGCCCGGGCCTGGTCAGATTCCATGGCTACTCCGGGGACTCCGGCGACTGGATGCACCACCTGGCCTACACCCAGGCCGGCTTTGTGGTGGCGGCCATGGACTGCCGCGGCCAGGGCGGCAAGTCCCAGGACGTGGGCGGCGTGCTGGGCAACACCTTAAACGGCCAAATCATCCGCGGCCTGGACGACCCGGACCCGGACAAGCTTTTAACCCGCGCCCTCTTTCTAGACGCCGCCCAACTGGCGCGCATCGTGATGGCCCTGCCCCAGGTGGACGACACCCGCGTCGGCGCCACCGGCGGCAGCCAGGGAGGCGCCCTCACCCTGGCCTGCGCTTCGTTGGAGCCGCGGATTGCCAGGCTGGCCCCGGTCTACCCCTTCATGTGCGATTACCGCCGCGTGTGGAACATGGACCTGGCCGTCGCCGCCTACAACGAACTGCGCGACTACTTCCGCCGCTTTGACCCCCGCCACCTGCGCGAGGACGAAGTCTTCACCAAGCTGGGCTACATCGACCTGCAGTACCTGGCGCACCTTATCCAGGGCGAAACCCTGATGCTGACCGGCCTCATGGACACCGTCTGCCCACCTTCCACCCAGTTCGCGGCCTACAACAAGATCACCGCCAAAAAGAACTACCACCTCTGGCCCGACTTCGCCCACGAAGGCCTGCCCGGCGGGGATGACCTCATCTTTGGTTTCATGAGCCAGCTGCTGTAAAACCCCTGGGTTTACAAAAGGTTTACGGCGCTTATACGCCCATTTCCGGCACAGGCGGAAGGCTTGTGTTATAATAAGTTGTTCGCATAAAAACATTATGAAGGAGGAACACAATTTGATTCCAGACATCATCTCCTCCCTGCATGGCAGCTTCGCCCCCGGCGCGCACTCCGAGCTGCGCGCCCAGCGCAGCCTGGCCCGGCGGGTGGTTCTGCTCTCTGGCAACCTGGTCGGGAACACCCGCGCCGATTCCCAGGGCGTGTCCGCCCGCGTCTACCGCAACGGCGTGTACGGCTTCGCTTCCGCGGCCGATTTAAGCCAGGCTGCCGCCAAGAAAGCCCTGGAGACCGCCAGCCACAACGCCCTCTTCCTGGATGAGCGCGTCAAGCCTGGGAAGGGCGCCCTGCCCGGCATTTTGAGCGGCTCCCTGCCCCGCCAGGCGGACTTCACCGATGTGGAGCAAAAGCGCTACCTGGACTATGTGCTGCCCCTGGATGAGCACATCAAGAACAAATACCAGCACCTCACCAGCCGCACCGTCGTGGTGTCCGCTGACTCCATGGAGAAGCAAATCCTGTCCTCTGACGGCTATGCCGCGCACATCCTGGCCCCGCGCAGCTACATCTATGTCATTCTCAACGCCGTCACCGATACCGGCATGCCGGTGGAGGTCTTCAAGGCCTTTGGCGGCCGGGGCAGCTTTGACACCGTGTTTTCAAACCCCAGCGACCTTCACGGCGAGATTGACAAGCTCTACGACCACCTGATGAAGAAGCGCGAAGGCGTCTTCGCCCAGGCGGGCGAGAAGACCGTCATCATGTCCGGCGACCTGTCGGGCATCCTGGCGCACGAGGCCGTGGGCCACACGGTGGAGGCCGACCTGGTCCTGGGGGGCTCGGTCGCCGGGCCGATGCTGGGCCAGATGGTGGCCAGCCCCCTGGTCTCCATGACCGACTTTGCCCACACCGCCTTTGGCGAGACTGCCCCCCTACCCGTCTACGTGGATGACGAGGGCGTGCTGGCCGAGGACGCCGAACTCATCCGCAACGGCAAGCTGGTGGGCTACATGGTCAACCGCGAGATGGGCCGCCACTTCAACATGCGGCCCCAGGGCAACGCCCGCGCCTTCGCCTTCAACGATGAGCCCCTCATCCGCATGCGCAACACCGCCATCCACCCGGGGCTGAACAAATTAAACGACATGATCGCCGCCACCGAGGACGGCTACTACTTAATCCAGACCAACAACGGCCAGGCCGACACCACGGGCGAGTTCATGTTTGGCGTGACCATCGGCTACGAAATCAAAAACGGCCAGCTGGGCAAGGCCATCTTTGACACCACCATCTCCGGCGTCGCCTTTGACATGCTCAAGACCGTGGACATGGTGTCTGACAAGCTTTCCTGGGCTTCCTCCGGCTTTTGCGGCAAGAAGCAGCCCATGCCGGTGGGCGTGGGCGGGCCGGAGCTGCGCTGCAAGGTCACGATTGGAGGCAAATGAGATGACAAGAGAAATGAAGGCCGCGAACCTGGCCCTTGAGCACATGAAGAACCTCCAGGTGGAAGACGCCAGCGTCACCGCCGCCACCAACCGCAAGACCGAGCTGAACGTGGAAGGCGGCAAGTTGACCCTGCTGCGCACCACCCTGGACCACACCCTGGCGCTGCAGGCCATCAAGGGCCAGCGCCGCGGCACCGTCTCCGGCAACAGCTTTGAAGAAGAGCACATCGCACAGGCGGTCAAGGACTGTGTCTCCTCCGCCGAAGCCGGCCAGCCTGACCCCGCCTGGGAATTGGCAAAGGAAGGCCAAGGCGACTTCGCCAAGGGCGATTTTGAGCCGGACCTTGACAAGTTGTTTGAACGCACCAAAGAATTGATTGACAGCGTGCACAGCGAGTACCCCAAGGTGATTTTGGAGCAGGTCATCACCTCCCACACCGCGAGGGAGAGCGTCTACCGCAACAACCATGGCGTGCACTACAATTCCCGCTCGGGTTCCTACAGCGTCTCTTTGATGTTCTCCGGCCACGAGGGCGACAAGTCCTCTTCCTTCAACGGCGGCGGCTTTGTCACCTATGACCTGTCCAAACCCTTCCTGGAGATGGGCAGCGTGCGCCAGAGCCTGAAGGACGCCGAAAACCAGATCCACACCGTGGCCACCCAGGGCAAGTACGAGGGCACCGTCATCTTCACGCCGGACTGCCTGGGCGGCATGCTGTATGAGCTGCTGGGCAATTTCGTCACCGACAGCGTGCTGCTGGACGGCACCAGCCTGTGGAAGGACGCCCTGAACACCCAGGTGGCCGACCCGCGCCTCACCATCACCTTTGCGCCGTCTGACCCGCGCATTGTAAACGGCGAAAACTACACCGGCGAAGGCTTTTTGGCCAGGGATTACGACCTCATCAAAGATGGCGTGCTCAAGCGGTTCATGCTGTCCGCCTACGCCGCCAACAAGACCGGGAAGGACCGCGCGCCAAACTCCGGCTCTGGCTTCATCGTCAAACCCGGCGACATCAGCCTGGAAGACCTCATCAAGAACACCAGGAAAGGCCTGCTGGTCTCCCGCTACTCCGGCGGCGCCGCCGGCACCGGGGGCGAGTTCTCCGGCGTTGCCAAGAACTCCTTCTTAATTGAGGACGGCAAGGTGGGCCAGGCCGTGAACGAGACCATGATCTCCGGCAACCTGGCCGGCATGCTCAAGCAGATTGTGGGCATCACCAAGGAAACCGTGGAAGACGGCGGCTCCTCCCTGCCATGGCTGGCCGTGGGCGGGATTACCATATCCGGCAAATAATCAAGCCAATCAAATAAATCAAGGGCTTCCCGAAAGGGGAGCCCTTGATTTATATATCCACTAATTGGTGCTTTACTCGGGAATCGCGTTGATGATGAACACTGCCTTCCGCCCATCCAGCTGGCGTGTCAGCAAGCCCAGTGCTTTCAGCATGAGCAAATCCTGCCGGGCGGTTTCGGTAACAACGCCGAATTTCTTGCGCCAGGCCTCCACAGTAATTTTCTCCTGACCGCTTTGAATGAGCCAGATGGCGGCTTCCCGCTGGCGCTGGTTCAATTGGCCTGCCTGCGCAAGCTTTTCCTGCCACCGGGCTTCCGCCAGCTTTTTGCGCGCCAAATCTTCCGCCTGATGTACAGCGCGGGAGAGCATGCCCGAATAGACGTCAATGAAGTAGGTCAGGTCGTCCTGGGCATCTTCCACGTTTTTGATGGCCTTGTAATACTTCCCCCGCTCTTTGGCCGCCAGGGCTGAAATGGGGAAGGCGCTGAAGAGGTCAAAGCCAGCCTGCAGCAAAATCATCAGGCTGAGCGCCCTAGCCGTCCTGCCGTTGCCATCGGAAAAGGGATGGACATACACCAGGTAAAAATGCGCAGCGCAGGCCTTGAGCACCGGGTGCAGCTGCGCCGTTTTGATAAAATCCAGCAGGGAAGCCATCATGCCGGGCACCCGGGCGGCTTCCGGCGGGGTGAATACAATCTCGCTGGTACTTGCTACGACGACCTGCTTGTCCCGGTAGCCCGATACCTGCTCCTGGGTGGCGTCCCGCGTCAGGATGGCGGCGATGCTCACCAGGGTGTCCTTGCTGATGTCCTCCTCCAGGTGGCTTAGGACGAACTTCAGCGCGTCATAATTGTTTTGTACCATACGCTCGGACTTGTTCCTGGGCTTTCTGTTGGATTTCAGCAGGCGCTCGGCCTCGGGCAGGGTGGTGAAAGCCCCTTCAATCATGCTGGAGTAGACAGCCTCCTCCACCACCGCGTCCTCCTGCAGCTGCCGCAGCACCTGAGGCTGTGACAAAATGCCCCGCCGGGCGGCGGCGCTGATGTCATCCACCTGCTGCGTGATGCTGTCATTGAGGACGAACCAGAAGGGCTGGCCTGCTAGGGTGTGCAGCGGCAGGGTGATGCCGCGCCGCCTTCTTTCTTCCTGCAGCGCTTGCCAGAAATCCTCAAGGTTGACCTGCAGAGGCAAGCGGTAGCGCACCTCATCCTTTGTGAGATACCTGGCGATGAAGCCTTCCATCAACTCCCGCGTTTGCGCTGCGTACATTGCGTTTCTCCTGCCAATTTTTTGCCAATCAACTGCCATTTTTCTGCTAATTTACTGCCAATTACTTGCCATTCATCTGCTAATCATCTGCCAATTTGCTGCCATTATACTGCCAATCATCTGCCAGCGCAAGGCATTGAACACTAAAGAGAACAAGGAAACACGCCCTTCCTTCTGCTCCTGCGCCCCGGATGGTGTATGATAAGCAGGAACAACCTCATTTCAACACACCCCCAAAACAGCCGCGCACAGAAAGGAAGCAGCATGACAACAACGAGCAAGCACCCCAACAAGTGGCACCCCGCCAACTGGCTGGAGCTGTCCTCCCCCCTCACCCTGGGCTTCGCCGGGCTGTCCCTGCTGGCGCTGGCGCTGGCCCTCATCACCGGCGGGGCAAGCAACCGCGCGCTGTTTTCGGTCTACCGGTCAAGCGCAGGCAACCCGCTGTTTTACATCCGCCTCTTCACCCATGTGCTGGGGCACGCCGACTTTGCCCACTACGCCACCAACATGGCGATGTTCCTGCTGCTGTGCCCCTTGGTGGAAAAGACCTATGGCGTCGGGCGCACCCTGCTGATGTTTGCGGTCACCGCCCTCATCACCGGGCTTGTCCACCTCCTGCTGTCCGCCAACACTGCCTCCCTGGGCGCCAGCGGCATCATCTTCATGCTGATCCTGCTGTCCGCCTCCTCCACCCGCAAGACCCGCAAAATCCCGCTGACCCTGCTGCTGGTGGCCGTGATTTACATGGGTCAGGAGATTGTGGGCATCTTCCAGAAGGACAACGTCTCCCAGCTGGCCCACCTCATCGGCGGGCTGTGCGGCCTGGGTTTTGGCCTGCTTCTGACCAAGAAACAAAATCATTAAAAAAGCCGTGAACCTTTTTCATCCCTTTTGCGACTACAGAGATGAAAGGAGGCTGGCATGAGCGAGAGCGACCTCACCCTGGCACAGAGGGGCGACCCCGCGGCCTTTGAACGCCTGGTCAGCCCCCACCTCAAGGGCCTGTATGGTTTTATCTTGAAGCGAACGCAAAACCAGGCCGAGGACGTCTACCAGGAAAGCCTGCTCGCGGCCTGGCGCGCCATCAAGGGCTTTCAACGCGGTTCCACTGTCAAAACCTGGCTGTACGCCATCGCGGGCTACAAGTGCACGGACGCCATTAGGAAGAACGCCTCAAGCCCCGCCTTCAAGGAGCTGGACGAAACCCAGGCCGTCCCCGGCTTTGAAGACGACAGCGTGACCGCCATGGACCTCCGCACAGCCCTCTCCCACACAAGCGACGATGACCAAGCCCTGCTGCACCTGATTTTTCATGAGGGCTTTACCCAGAAGGAAGCGGGTGACCTGCTGGGCATCCCCGAAGGCACGGTCAAAAGCCGCCTGAACCGCTTGAAAAAGCAACTCAAACTTTCCCTGACTGGAGGTGTGCCCCATGACGCTTGACCAGGCCATCAACCTGATGCCGCGCTACATCAAAGGCGAACTGCCTAAGGAGGAGATGCTGCAGCTCTCCAGGATGCTGGTCGCAAGCCCCGAACTGATGGAGGAAATGCGCCTGGCCCTGATGCTCTGCGACCTGATGGAAGAAAGCCTAGCAGTGCCTCCCGCCTTCCCAGCGGCCATCTACCAGCAAAACCCCAGACCAACCCTTGTGCCCCAGGCGCTCAAAGACAGCTACAAAACTGTCAAAAGCGCGACAACCATCACCCAATCGGCCCTGAAAATGTTACTGAAATTCATGTAAGGAGAAAAAAGAATGAGCGACAACAAGAACGAGAAGAACTTTTCCGCAGACGAGCTGGCCGGCATCCTGGACACCGTGAGCGACAAGGCGCCCAAGCTGATCCGCGACCTCATCGGCAGCCTCTACTCCAAGGAGGCGGGCACCAACATGGGCCAGGCCGTGGGCGCCTTTTACAAGGAGCTGATCGCCTCGGGCATCCCCCAGGACGCGGCGCTGGACATGGCCAAGGGCTTCTCCTTCTCCATGAAGGACATCAACTTCACGAAAGAACAGTAATTGATGAACTTGCGCAAGGCGGGCAGCAGGCTGAAGGTCTTAGCGCAAATTGTGCGGCTGGCCTTCAAAGCCCCCGGAATCTACTTCCGGATGGCAAGGAAGTACAAGGTGTTCCGCGAGGCCTTTGTGGAAGCCGCGGTGCAAGCGGGCATGCCCGCCCAATACGCCCAGGAGGCCATCCGGGCCATGCGCCCCGCGGTCTTGATGCAAGGAATCAAAAGCGGCAAGAAGCAGAAGGAAGAATGACCGCGAATCCGTCCCTTCACCGCCCCCGCTCCGGGGGCTTTTTTGTTGCGGAAAGGGTTTGTATACCCGGTATTGGACAGAATTTACCAATCTGTCCAAAGAAACGGGTATCATCCTAACATGAACCGCTTGTTCCTTACGCTGCGCTGATCGCGCGAGGAGTTGATATGATTACCAAAGTGACCCAGTTGTTTGGCATCACCTACCCCATCCTCCAGGGCGGCATGGCCTATGTGGCCGATGCCAAGCTGGCCGCGGCCGTGTCCAACGCCGGGGGCCTGGGCATCATTTCCGCGATGGGCCTCACCAGCCAGCAATTGCGCGAGGAAATCGCAAAATGCCGCCAGCTGACCGACAAGCCCTTTGGCGTCAACCTCATGCTGCGCAGCCCCACGGTGGAGGAGGCGGCCAACGTGGTCGCGAAGGAAAAAGTCGGCGTGGTCACCACCGGCGCGGGCCTGCCCACCCGCTTCATGCCCCTGTGGCTGGACGCGGGCATCAAGGTGGTGCCGGTGATTCCCACGGTGGCCATGGCCAAGCGCGTGGCGCGGGACGGCGCCGCCGCGGTGGTGGCCGAGGGCTGTGAGGCGGGCGGCCACATTGGCGAACTGACCACCATGACCCTGGTGCCCCAGATTGCGGACGCGGTGGAGGT
>LSQX01332661.1_pt2 | contig 24792 bp, 24 predicted proteins | sample 654561 | NCBI WGS metagenome assembly LSQX01 (sample SAMN04489861, study PRJNA283612) | anaerobic digester metagenome | isolation source: 4 biogas reactors fed with cattle manure at either 37C or 55C with and... | place: Denmark: Kongens Lyngby | collected 2014
CCGCGAGCTTTGTGGCGCCGAGGTTTTCAAAATCCCCCGTCTTGCCGGAAACGATGCCGGCGCTGTGGATGTTGTGTCCATTGGCGTCAAGGTCCCCTTCGAGCCGGGTGCCGCCGAGGGCTCCGAAATTTCCCCGTGCGGCAGTGACCGTCCCGGATACAGTCATGTCTCCTGTTACTGAGGCGTCTCCGGAAATAGCCGCTCCGCCGGCGATATTGACAGGCCCGCCGTTCTGGGATGAAATATTGTTCACTTCGATGGAATCCACGGAGATAAAACCATACCCGTCAAGCCACTCTATAGTGGAAAAATTTCCCATCTCGTTCGCCGCATATTTGTCCAAAAAGAAACTGAGGCCCGCCGTAGCCCCCGGACGGGTGACCTTCAGCGTGATGTTTCCACCGGAGACCTGCGCCAGGGGAAGGAAGTTCGGGACAAGGGACGCGGAGGCGGCGTCCAGGATGGTGGAAACATTGAGCTCATTCCCGGAAGGGGTTATTACGTAGTTGGAGACAGGAAACGAGTCCGGGAGATATCCGCCCGTTACAAGCCCGTTTCCCCCGGTAAGCCTTATGGACGAGAACACCGGAGCTGACGCGGCAGGATTTGTCTTCCGCGTCTCCAGGTAGGAATCCCATTCATCGGTATATTTGAGCCATGCGGCGTTCCGTATGGCCAGCAGCATCTCCGTCTCGTTACGGGCGTTCTGGATAATGGCGTCGGAAGCCGTCTCGGATGCAATTCCTGTTCCGGCGGACATAAAAAGAATGCACATGAGAAGCAAGGTACCTACAGCACCTCTTAAGAAGAGAAAAATGTTCACGCGTTCTTTTTTATTTATCATAAAAAACACCTCCGAAATATAAAGACATGCGAAAATTGAGAAAGTAAACTCATCACAAAAATACATACATACAATTATATATACTTTATTCTACCTGTCTGTCTACAAAAAAAACAAATATCACGTCTCTGGTTTTAAGTATTTATACTGATTATCAGTACGAGCGGGGATACCCACCCTCTTCAGGTGGTCGGAGGTGTCAATGGCACGCCTCCGTTTTGACGTTCCGGAATTAAACAAAAAAACAAGAGGACACTTGAAGTGCCCTCTTGTACTCTCCGCCCTGCTGAAAAAACATGCTTGAATCATGTCTGCGGAGACCGCAGCCTCCGGTTATCAGTGTTCTTCGTTCTGCCAATAAAACGTGTCTCCATCCATTATAAAAGTGACGCCGTTGACCTTGACCTGGTTTTTTCCGCCTTTCATGAGGGAAAGAGCCATTTCCCCGCAGGAAACATCGACAAACTGTTCTTTCACGACAACCTTCCATGTATTTTCCTTCTCCATTTTTCCGTCCCCTTTCAGATTGTTGACACAGCCTCCGGCCTGATGGTTGTATTTTTCCTCTGTTTTTTTATCGTTTTTTTCTATAGCCGATGCGCCCCGAGACCAAACATGAGTTTCTGGCATTGCCGGTCTATCCGGTTCCTTGTTTTTCTCGGCATCCTGTAAAAAAACTTCTTTTTCCGGCATTTTTTCATAAACCACGACTTGTTCCGCATGGAAAGGCAGTTCGTTTTCTTTCTCTGTTTTCGGGGGATTCTCTTCTGACGTTCCCGCCGCCGGAACCGTTTCAATAAAGTTTTCAGGTTCACCCCGGGAATCCTCAGCCCCAAGCTTCCTCTCAATGTCGTCGATGGCTGACGCAATTTCCACCGCCGGGGAAGATTGTTCCCGGGATGTGTTTTCTGCATAAACTTCCCCGTCAAGACCGGGCTCTTTTTCCAGGGCATCCTCCTTTTCCGGGGCACTTTCCTCTATACTGTCTATCACAGCATTTTTATCCGTTTCGGCCTCGTTGTCCCCCTCCCCGAAAAGGAACCCGGCGTTTTCTTCCCCGGTCTGTCCGATACCCTGGTTAAAACCGGAAACAGGTGCGTTGTCCTCGCCCGGTTCATCAGTATCGCCAGGTTCACCCTGAACATCGGACAGTTCATTATCCCCGTCTCCTGGAACATGCTCCGTCTCTTCTGGGGTCTCATCCTCGTCGTCATCCACAATTCTTTCAGTGAGAATCCGGTAAATCTCGTTGACATCGTCTTTGTTCAGCTCTTTTGCCATTTTTTCGCTCTCCTTTTTTATTTCTTTTTAGGCGGGCTTTTTTTCCCGGAAGCCGCATTGTTTTTTTCTTCCTCTGCTTTCTTTTTCCCTTCCTCCTGTTTCTCGGATTGTGCCATCTTCCATATATAGTCGTCGCGGATTTCCAAAACCAGGTTATCTCCCCAGCCGTCGTAAAAGATTGACGCAAGTTCGGCTATTTTCGTATCCCTTATGTTTACTACGATTATCTTTTCATCGACGTTTACGAGAAACATCTCGAGCCCGTTTTTGTAAATAGGCTCATTCATCTCGGTAAAATTGAAACCTTCCATCCCGAACCATTTAAAAACGTCGTTTTTTACCTTCTCCCATCCGTCGCGTTCAAACCAGAAACTTAAATCCGACAAAAAACCGTTCCATGTTCTTGCCAGACCATAAACCAGGTGGGTATTTTGTTTCCTGTCGTTTGTCCATTGATACAGTGAAAACATAGAAGCCATACCGTCTGTTACCACGCCTTTTATAAAATCCGGGCGGATTCCCCCTCTCTCCCTCCACGTCCAGTCTCCGAGAACGAAACTTTCAGGGAGCTGTCCTGGCAAATTTGGAATATCGCCGGATTTAATCATGTTCTGCAGTTTTTCAAAAGCGTCTGATGTTATTGTGACATCGGCATAAACGACGTTACCGTCCCTTACCTTAAGGAGAGCCTTGCCCCCCTTGTCATTGTGCAGGAAATATTCACTGACTTCCTGCATGGCCACTCCCGACTCCGTGCCAACGCCATCGCCATCGCGGGAAACAAGAATATCAAACCCCTTAAGGGATTCTACCCACGCGCCGACTTCAGTGAGAGCCGGAGCCGGCCATATAAACGTAACAAGAAGAGGCACAGCGCCGACATTTTTTTGATAAGACACTATGCTTTTTATCGATTGGGGATGTTCAATAAAAGTGAAATACTCGTCACCCCATCTCAGGGGAAACGGTTTTGCGGCCTTGCCGCCGTAAAGCCCCGGCAGTTCGGTTATCTCAATTCTCGTGTATGGTATGCCGCCGGGAAAGTCGTCAATATATTTTCCCTTATAAAGAAGCGAAGCCACCCAGGCTGAGGCCGGATAATACTCCCCGTCCTTTTCAATGGAAATTTCGCTTAATACGGGAGCGCTGATGACTTTCTCCTTTATGAGATTGAACCGGTCTGCAAGACTGTTGAAAAAATCGTCAATTTTCTCGCCGGACCCGGATTCAAAAGGTTTTACAGACAAGGTTCCATTTGGCTGGACCGCATGGTCTTCATCCGGGTCAGGAGATGAAAGAAACACATATGCGAAATACCCGGCTGTTCCCAGTGCCAGTAAAATAAAAACAATCAATACCGGGATTATAAAACCTCTCTTTTTTCGGGACATGCAAAAACCTCCTCAATAATCCTCTGTTTCCCTGCGGTATGGGGGTCGGCGTTTCCATATTTCCAAGCATATCTGTTTGCGATGCTGTTAAACAAGCAGTTTCAGATTTTTAAAAACAAAAAAAAGAGACAGGCTTACGGTCTGTCCCTTTGGGAACCATTTCTCACCAGACTATATCCATAAACGAAACGGGCGAAGCCGAGGAAACGAGATTTCCAGAAGCCTTGTTCCAGAACCGCCTGGCTTCCTCCATGCCCTCCGGGAAAGCCAGCATCTGGGGAGAGACAAACTCTATCTCAAACTGGTCATCCACTGACGGAACGATGACAGAACCGTGTCTTCCCCAAAAAGCGTGAAACATCCTGGCAAGCGGTTTCCCGCGCATTTCAAGCCCGTTTTCCGAAAGCTTGTTATAAAAAGAATTCATAAGCTTCGTGGTCTTTCTGTGGGCTATATATGCCATAGTATCGATTCCGAGGGTCGATGACGGTCTTCCGAAAATCAGCACTCCGGCAGGAACGACGTCAGAAATCCAGACCATGCTTTCCCACGTGTAATACCGGGCTCCCTTTTCAATATCCGGAGCCCTGCGGGATATATTGGCCGCAATAAGGTTCCGGAATGCAGCCAGGTCATCCTTGACAGAAAAAGAGACTCGAATGGACGATGCGTTCAGGAGGTTGGAAAACGACATCCCTATCATGCCGGAAACAACGATTCCAAGAAGGATATAAACAGCAAACCCCCTTTTTCGCCCGTTTAAATTCTTTCGCCCACTATTTCCCCCTTTGGTCCTGTGCACCATATGTAGATACGCCCTCCTTTAAATCCTATACTGTAGGGTGTCTTGAACGGACTGAGATTGTTCCCGATAAGATATCCTCTCGCAAACAGCGTCTCTATTCCTTCCGGGTACGCGCCCTCAATCCTTGCGTACATGGACGCCGCCATCGAGATATTGAGCATCTCATACTCAGCCTCTACAACGTTTTTCCTGTCCGAGGTACCAAAAACAGCTCTCGTCGTAAGGGCAATTCCGCCCGTAAGTATGGCCATGATGAACACAGCCATGAGAACTTCCACGAGAGAAAAACCCCTCCCCCTGAAATGTCTTCCGTGCCGTTCCCGCGAGGGGCGGTTGTCTTCCATGTTTTTCTCCCCTCCCCTCACTCTTTGAAAATATCAACTCCGGTAATGTATTTCACCTCTGTAGCCCATGGCTTCCATCCGATAAAAAACGGTATGTTTTCTCCTCTTGTGTGATAATGACCCGATATAAAGAAAACTTCCGATTCCACGTTTCGCGGAAGAATCGTGAGGAACGCTTTTTTCTCGCTGTCGAACTCGATGATGTTCGCGTCTCCTATCAAGCAGTTTCCGGGATTTGTAACAGTAATCGTGTCCCCCGGCCTGCCCCCCTTGAAATAAAGGGTATAGGATTTCATGCTGATATCCTCCGCCCTTATGAGGATTTCAACCCGGGAGTCGTCCTCCGTCCATCGTTCGGGATGAGTCCATGTCTTCTTTTCCTCTTTTTTTTCAGTGTCGTCATTCATCTCCGCCTTATAAAAAGGCTCCCTGTCGCCTCCGTCCGAATCTGCAAACGAATGGCCGCATGGTAATGAAAAGCAAAAAAGAAGCGTCATCAAAAAAACGGCAACTATTGAAAAGTTCTTTTTTCTCACTGTAAAAGCCTCCTGTCTTCTTTCCCTGATTGTTTTAAAGGTTTCTCATCGGGCCGAAAATACCCGCGCTTTGCCCTATGACAACGGTCATCTGAACGCTTTTCAATGTGTCGAAATCAAAATCCATGCCGGCTATGTATGTAGACTTCAAAAAACGACTGACGGCATCCTTCATGGTGTGGGAATACATCGACAGCCTGCTGTTTACGGTTATGGTTATTGATATGGTCGCAGGGATGACCTCTCCGCCCGGCAGAACCTCGTTTTTTAAGACGGCGCAAGTTACGGAGGGTTTTACCGGCACTTCCTTCCCGGTCCCGTTATTGTTGATGGTTGATATCCCCGGAAACGTCTGCAGCATTTCGTTGATAGCCTCCGTTGTCCACAGCGTGGAGACGGTTTCCTGCGTGACCGTGGGGTCGCCTGACACTAAACGCGCCCTGTAGTTCATGTGCTGCATATGCTTCTGCCGTATGCCCTCGGCAAAGGCGGACAAGTCCCTGATGACCCTGTTCGTGAACTCTATGGAAACATCGCGGACAACTCTCCCCGTATATTCCTGGGAACAGATGATAACGCTTGCGATTCCAAGTATTGATACAAGCACCACAAGGGTGAACCCTTTTTTTCTCAATATATTCACCTCCGGCGGGGAGGCCATCCCCGTCATTTTTCACCCGCTACTGCGTCTGTTTTTTCAGTTCTTCCTCAAGGACAACCTCCATCCTCGCCAGAACTCCCAGAAGTGCGTCCGGAGAAATGAGTCCCATGAACATTTTTCGCTTTGCGTCATCGAGCAGGTCCCCGTGCCCTCTCTCCTGAAAGAAACTGCGAAGCTTAAAGGGCTCGTCCAGGTATTTCTCCCATCCCTCGTATTCACAAAGAGGGGCCACCTCAAAAATGCCGAGACGGCCTTTTGTCCCGAGTCCCCCGCATACCGGGCAGGTCTTGCCGTCCACCAGACCGGACCCTCTGTAGTATTTTTTGTCCCTTGGAATTCCAAGAGTGGTTATGACACGTTCCGAAGGAGTGTATTCCTCTATGCAGTTTTTACAGTTTGCCTTGACGAGACGCTGTGCGATGACCCCGTTCAGGTTGCCTACGATGAGGTAGGGCTCTACGCCTATGGAAGTGAGACGCTGCGGAGCAGTATACGCGGAATTCGTGTGCAGCGTGGAGAAAACCGAGTGCCCCGTGTTGGCAATCTGCATGGCGGTCTTCGCAGACTCCGGGTCCCTCATCTCACCCATGAACACCACGTTCGGGTCAAGCCTCATGAGCGATTTCAAAACTGCGGCGAAACTCCGCCCTTCCTTCTCGTTGACGCTAATCTGGGTGGCGCCGTCCAGGAAATACTCCACCGGGTCCTCTACCGTGTAGACAGATTGCTTGGATGCGTCAAGCCCCTTGATGATTGAATAGATAGTCGTCGTCTTCCCGGAGCTTGTAGGGCCCGTGACAAGCATAACTCCCGACGGTTTCGTATACATCTTTTTCACGAGCATGAGGTCGTCTGGGGAAAACCCGATATCATCCACGTTGAGCCCGGCCTCCTTGTACAGGATACGGAAGAGAATTTTAGAACCGTCCAGTCCCCGTCCGTCGCTGTCAACAGAAGTCATGGCCGTGGGAATAGTCTCGACGCGGATGTCGAAAAGCTCCCTGTTGTAGTTGAACTGAAGCGAGCCGCTCTGCGGACGCCTCTTCTCTGTGTGGTCGATATGGGACATGATGAGAGCCTTGTTGAGCAGGGTATTATATTCTCTCGTTTCGTACCGGCCGTTTCTTATGTGGTCCACAAGCTCTCCGTCGATTCTGAACCGGACCCACAGACCTCCGTTCTTGTGCAGCGGAGTGATGTGGATGTCCGTAGCCCTGTGGGTTATGGCGGTCGAGATAATATCCCGTATGGTCCTGGCGACCATCTCTTCTTCATCGCCGGCGATTGAAGTCCCGGCGATGCTTGTCATGGCCGATGTCCGTCCCTCGATTTCACCGAACACATCGGATATCTCCGATTTTCCGGCAAGGTATCCGATGACCTCGATGCGGACATCATCTTCGTCGTTGGCAGCAGCCCCCATTCCGTCAAGGGGAATTATCGCGGAGGGACCGGTGGAGAAACGCTCCTTCCTTACAAAATCCTCGGCGATACGCATGATATCCGGATACTGCCACGGGTCGTTCGTTATGAAGTAAAAACACCACACCATGGAGGTTTTTCCGGGGACCTGGTTGACATCGAGTTTTAAAGGGAGAATATTAAGCCTGTCGATTGCCTCCATGGAAAATTTGGCAAAAAAGTTATAATCGAAACCATTCTTCTCAAGAAATTTTATGTCGAGGTTCGGGATAATCTTCATGTCGAGCTCACGCCCGATGACCTCGAGAATATCCATTTCCGTGAGATATCCAAGAGACTGGAGAGCTTCTCCTGTCCTTACTTTTCTCTCCGACGACATTTCCAGCGCTTCCTTGAGCTGCTTGCTGTTTATTTTCTCATGCTTGAGGAGAAGCTCACCGAGCAGCCTCATCCTGGACAGCCTTTCAAGCCAGCTGCTCCTTACCATGCCGGAGGAGACCTGGTTTTCCTCCACTCCGTCGAATCCCAGGATGTCACCGGCAGGGATATTTTCATGTGTCATTGTCTTTTCATCCATCGTTTTCTCCACTTCCCGTCATTCTTTTTTTAGGGAAAACGGGGGGGTATATCCCCCCCGCACGGATACTATCTTGCTGCCCCCCTATTGCATGGGAGGAGTCCAGTCCTTCTTTTCCTGCGGTTTCAATTCCTTTTCTCCGTCATCGGCGGCCTCTGCGCCGACGGTTTTTTCCTTTTCCAGGGACTCTTTTTTCATCCCGTTTGTTTCCACTGAAGGAGGCGAAGCTTTGCTGCCGGAGTACTCGGCAAGAAGCTTCCGAAGATATTCGTCGACATCGCCGACCTGCTTCCATTTTGGGTCACGGACATTCTCTCCCGATGGTTCGGCAGGAGCTTCAGGCTCCGGTCCTTTCAATGGCTGTTTTTCGGGCTCTTCCTTTATGGAAGGAGCCTGAAAGCTCTGTTTAGGCCGGTCTTTCACCACCGGTTCCTTTCGTCGCACCACTGGTTCGTCCCTTTTTTTCTTGAGGCCCGCCTCGATTTCCGCTTTTTTCCTGTCCGTCTCCTCAACTTCCTTTCTCAGAATTTCAATACGCTCGTCAATCGTCAGCGTTCCGGGAGCGGATGGACGTTTTCCCGGTTCGGACTGCGAGGGAAGCTGGAAGACCTCGGTTACTTTCTTTTCCTGGTCGTCCCACTCCATGTGGTGTATCTCTTTTGTCGCCAGAGTGTCTTTCACAAGGTTCGGGCGAAGGAAGATGACCACCGTGGATTTTTCATTTTCTTTTCTTTCGGACTTAAAAAGCGCTCCCAAAAGAGGGATATCCGAAAGAAGGGGGACTTTTGAAAGGCTTCGGACCTCCTTGTCGTTCATCAGTCCGCCTATGACCATGGTCTCGCCGGGATACATAAGGACTTCCGTTTCGGCCTTCCGTTCGCTTATTACCGGTGCGACGACATCTCCCAGTCTCTTCTCCCCGGTGATGGAGCTTGCCCTGGGAACAGTCTGCAGATGTATCGACCCGTCGTCGAGCACGACGGGAAGAATCTCGAGGTTTATTCCCACGTTCTTCCATTCGGTGTTTACATCGCCGTCGCTGTTCCTTGAAAGGATAGGCACCTGCGTTTCTGAGGCGAAAAGTGCTTTTCGTCCCGACATGACGCGAATTTTCGGGTCGGCGAGGACCCTTGACTTGCTGTTTCCCTGTATGGCTGATAGTGCTGCTTCAGCCTGCCATGGGGTGAGCCTGTAAAATGTCCCGAAACGGAAGGGTTCAAATGTACTGTCTGTCCCACCTGAAGGTTCATCCCCTTCTTCGCCGCCGGCGCCTCCGGCGCCTCCGGAAGCCCCTTCCTCCCATTTAAAAGGGGCCGTGGAGAGATTCCAGTCGATTCCCGTGCTTGAATCGTTTGACCGGATAAGCTCCACGAAAAGCACTTCAATCTCCACCATGGGGCGGGGCTTGTCTATCGTGGAGATTACTTTCTTTACTGTGTCCAGTATATTTCTGTTCACTGCCGTTATGACCAGGTTATTGTAGCTTCGGGTGTCCTCCGACTCGACTTTGGATATTTTGACCAGGGAGCTTCCCTCTCCGACAAAAGTGTTTTTTATCGTCGACTCTATGTCTGTGACTGACACGTACTTTACCGACACGACTTCCATTACGGAGGACGTCATTTTTTCTTCTTTTCTCTTGTCCTCTCTTTCCGCTTCCGGTACAAGACTGTTGTCCTCCTCTTTGCTTCTCACTATAAAAAGATTACTGCCGCTTTCTGTGACTTTAACGCCCGACGCTTCACAAATCATGTTCAGCGCATCCTCGAAGGTCACGCTGTTGAGTTCTATGGATACTTTTTTTGCCGCCGCACCTGAACTGATAGAAAAATTGAATCCGTACATGCGCCCAAGACTCTGAAGAATATAGCCAACAGGCGCCTCCACAAAGGACATTCTCTCTATCTTTGGAGCGGAGGCAAGGGCCGGGCCTCCCAAAACACATACTGTAACGACGGCCGCAATGATTATCATCAGACCCTGTTTTAAAAAACGAGCTCTCTTTCTTTTCAAAGCTGTTTCCCCCTGTCGGTTTTGAATGCTTTTTGTCCGTCTGCAAAAACACCCCGGATTTTTCTACGGAAAGTATGACTGCCGGGGTGAGTGGTAAACAAATATTTTATTGTCTGTTTTTATTGCGGCTTATACTTTTCAAGCTCTCCGTCTATGGAGTTCTCCATTTCATATGTATGCACGGCCGACAGGCTCTGTATGGAGTAAAGGGAAAATTTCACGCTGTTTTTATTTATGTCGGCCGTTTTCAGTTCATACCCGAACGGGACGGAGTCCGTCGTCCACACTCCGTCTTTTTTCTCCCATTTCCATATCTCCACTCCGCCATTCACGTTAAGGACAGTTACAGCCTTACTCCCCGACCCGAATGTTATTCCGAGAAGGGAAATTGCAGGAAATGGAACCTTGGCCGCATTCTCATCGTCTTCTGCCGCCCCTGACCTGTCCTGTTCAACGAACGCCCTGAGCTCCTCCATACCGGACAGCCTGTCCGAGGCTTTTTTCCATCCGAGAATCTCGAACTCGCTTGCGCCGTAAAGCACAGTGCTCTTGTCCATCTCGCCGGATGACCCCATCTTGGATACTGTTTCCATAATATCCCTGTACTCTCCGGACTCGAACTTTCTTTTAAGCTCCCCGAACCTGTCAATCATTTGCTTTACCTGGCTCTGTTTGACCGTTGAAATTCCTGAAGGGGTAAAATACCCTCCGGCGGAACTGAATACGGAAAGCACGAGAATTCCGAAAAGGGTGTACTTGGTGATTTTATAAAAAAAACGTCTCACAACACTCCCCCCTTACCCGCCGACCACTACAAAACGCATCTTCATGTCGACGACAGAAGAACTTTCCTTCGAAAGGAACTCTTTGCCCTGCTCGATAAAAAGGGATATACCTCTCCGGTCTCCCTTGCGGTGAAGCAGGATAAACTGCGACACCAGTTCCGCCGGAGAAATTTTCGGATTTATATCGATGCTTTCCACTCCCCATATCTTAGGCCGGGAGGATACCGCCTTGAGAAACTCCGGCATTTTTTCGAGGGCGATTGCCCCGGCAACGCTGACCTCTATGAGCCCCTTGTTCTTGTCTTCTTTTCCCGTTTTTTCCTTAAGGGAAATATCCGACACAACAAGCCCTATACTCTCAAGCTCCCTGAAGAGAGTTTCCCTGAGGGTGAGCGTATTCGTGTATTTAATGTTCGTGAGTATGGTCCCCATCCGCTTGGCTTCCTCGACTCTGGGGAAAAAGTCTCTTATGTTTTTTTCGAGCGTCCCGGCCTGCCCCGTTATTTCATTCAGGGATTTAATAAGGAAGCCGTCTTTTACCGAAAGAAACGAAAAAAAGCCACTGCCTGCGACCACGCAAACCGCCGCTGCCATAAGCAGGATAAGCTTTCTTTTCGATACGGCGATGATTTCGTCCATATCAAGACACCTCTACTTCCACAGGAGAATTGTCACAGTAACATCGGAATCGTTTCCGCCTCCACGGCCTGAACCCGAGGAAGTCATTACCCTGGTGTAGGCGTTTATCCTGAGTCTCCCGAAAAGAACGCTCGCCTGTTTTGAAAAATTCATTGACCAGTTGCTGTCGGCGACCGACCCGATTCTTGGAGATATCGTCCCTGTAAGTATCCATACACCCTTTACGCCGATATCTTCAACCCTTTTCCCTGTCTCAAGCGCGAAACCGTCACGGCTGACCCGTGTACCGGCCTCCCCGGAAAGAACTGAAGAGTACGATATTTTCCCGACGAGAAGGCCGTTTCTCACGGCAAGGAAGGAAACTCCGTAAAACTGCGTGTAGACGGGAGGGTCATTCGGTATCTCTATATACGATTTGTAAACAGACAGGTTCTCGGCAACCGCCTCGTATTCGGCGATTTTTTTAATGGCGTTCGATGTCTTTATGTTAAGCGTATGCTCCTTTCCCTTTTCTAAATAGCTTACAGCTCCATAGATAGAAGCGAAGACACTGAAGAGGAGAATATAGAAAAAAATTCTTTTGAAAACCTCTCTGTTGAGTCTCTTTCCTATAAACTCCGAGACGACCGGTTTTGCCCATTCGAACGGGACCATGTTGACAAATTCGCATGGAATATCTTCGTTTTTCTTTGCGGAAAGGTCACCCGGCCTGCCGGTTTTTTTCCCGTTGACTTCGTCTCCGGATTCCGTCGGAAAACCGTATTCGTCGTCGAACTGAAAATCATCGGCGTCCCTTTTCTTTTTCCTTTTAAAAAGCCCGGACAAGGACATTCGGCTACACCGCCTTTATCATTCCGGAGAGAACGGCTTCGGGAGTCTCTTCAAATGCCGTCTCCGAGATTGACGAAACGGAATCCCTTACGCTCTGCATGGCCCTGGACCTCGGGATATCGTTCTTGCCGGAGTACACATCGATAAAAATCATCTTTTCGGCAGGGGGGAACTTGTGTATCTTAATTGCCTCGCTCGTAAGAAACGCACACGTCCTGAATATGTCATTTTCCGGATTTATCTCTGAAATCCTGAACTGGCTCGAGTTCACAGGGATTATTTTCCCGTCTGTTTTGGTCATGTTCCAGACAAGGTAGCTCTCCCCCCGTCTTTCCACTCCCATGACCGTTTTTTTCTCATCAATGTCAAATTTGGAGGCTATGTACGCAGTAAGGGGGAAAACCCTGTCGCATACAGCCACGACAGACCCTCCCTGCGCAAAGAAAAGGCTCATGGCGTTTTCAAAGGACTGCCTGACAGTATCTGGAAAGGAGGACACCATGCTTGTAATGAATCCGTTCTGGTTTTTTATTCTGATACTTGAAAACTCGCACGTGTCAAGTTTATAGGGTATAACGGTGCGGATGGTCTCAAACTCCGACTGGACTCCGTCAAGCCATGAGAACAGGCTCGTGCTGCACCTGTCCGACGGGATTGCTATAGCGATGGTATTGAAATCGGAAAGGAACTGCGAAACCTTGCTTGAGCTTACCCTTACAATTTTTCCGCTCTCGGTGATGAAAAACCTGTAGTAAACGTTTATATCTTCCTTTATATAAGCCGAATCCCAGTACACCTGCGGAATGACAGAACCGACAGCTTTCGGGAATTCGCTGTCTATGTAATTGGCGAGGACGTCCTTGAGGGCAAAAATGCCGTAGCTAATCTCCGGTATCCCGGTAAAACTTCCTTCAATACTGGTATTCTTCTTCTTTTTTTCGCTCTTTTTCTTAAGAAAAGAAAACATTATTTTCTCCCCTTCTCTCTAGGGTGAGACGGGGGAAATTCTTCCCCCGTCTCCTTGTGGTGCTGTTTTTTGTTTTCTGGGTCGTGCTGTCAGTCCCGGCTTAGTAGGCGACGTTATATACGATGCGGAACATGGCCGTGGGATTATCCTCGTTGGACAGGGTGTCTGTCCTGGCCGCTGCAATCGACAGGCCACCGACTGTCACGGCTGCGTGTGCGGTTGAGTCTCCGTTGCTGCAGAAAACAACAATCGAACCGCTCCCGTCCGCGGCGTCATAATCGCTCATGACCTGATACTGGTTTTGCCAGGGGTCAACAAAATCATCGATGAGTTTGCCGAAGAACGACTGAAGCACTCCATCGGCATCTGCGACAGTGTCCAGTCCGCCTGCTGTTTCCGCAAGGGTCAGTCCGGTAAAACTTCCCTTTACGTTGTAATACTGGATGAATGCCTGCTGAATCACGTCAAGGTCCTTCTGGGCGGTCACGAACTTCGCCTTCTCGGAGCTGCGGCCTGCAATCATCATTCCGCCCCCGGAAATAATGGCCAGGATTACCAGAACGATAAGAATTTCCACCATTGAGAATCCCTTGCGCTTCCTGTTGAAAAACTTCTGCATATTATCCTCTCCCGTTGTGTATGTTCGGGCGTGCCGCCCTTTTTTGTTTCCCGCCCCTTCCGGGCATCCGTATTCCACCATCCCCTGTCCCACGCATAAGCATCCCTTCCGGTTCAGACGCTGAAATCATAAAACCCTAATCTTTGTTTTCACCCCCCCGGAAATAAAAAAGTGTGTCCAGTGAAAACTCGCGCAGGGCAGAAGTTAAAAGTACTTTATCTTTACCCTGCTTAAATATCCTATCTGCCGGCACATACATAAAACAAGCTTTTTAAAAGTTTTTTAAAGTTTTTTTTAAAATTTTTATGTATTATTACTTGCCGTTTCTGCAGGCTTGAGTAGTCTATCTGTTTGATTGCCGCAAAACAAATCAAAATCAGTTTTTATCTCAGCTTGTTAAAAATAATCGTTGTAAACAATCCGGAACATCGGATTTTCCCTGCCTGAAGACAAGGAAACCTTGTCCGAAAGTATTTCTCCTATCTCAAGCTCACCCACCTTTCCGGGGTTGTGGGAAGCGGCCCCTTCGAGTGTCCTGCACGCCACGGCCACGGTTCCTTTTTTCGTCGATGCGTCATAATTTGAGATTACGTAATACTGCCTTCCCCAGGGGTCCTTAAAATCTTCCAACTTCTTCCCGAAAGCCGACTGGAAGATATCAATCCTCGACACGCCCGGAGGCCTGGTTCCTGTAAGGCAGCTGTCCAAATCCGCTCCGTTTACTATCCCCTCGAGGTCCCACGTCACCTCGAGATACCGGGCAAAACCCTGGGATATGACGTCAAGGTCGGTTTGGGCCGTTACGTACTTTGTCTTGGTGATGGTCCCGCCCATTATTCCCGAAGCCCCTCCCGCAATTACCGCGAGGATTACCAGGACGATAAGAATTTCCACCATTGAGAATCCTTTCCTTCGTGTTTTTTCTGTTCTTTCAAATCTTTTTATCATTATGGTTGTCATACCCCCCCATTCCCCTACTGTTTCTCCAACAAAACTACATACCCGCAGTTGACACGGACATCATGGTTATGGCCACCACCGCAACTATGCTTCCGCCGAACATTACGACCACTCCAATGGCAATCTGTTCAACTACAGTTCCTATAGACTTTATATCCATGGAAAGAGAGTACAGGTACTGTCCTGCCACTGACTTCATAGCCTCTCCCATACGCCCCGACTTTTCCGAAGCCCCTATCATCTGGGTTACGATATGAGGTACTTTTGCCCCTTCAAGTTCCTGGGACAATGGATTCCCGGCGAGGACATTTTTTCGCACCACTTCATACGCTGTCGTTCTGGCCTTGTTCTTCTTGCCGAGTTCAAGAGGAAGGGGAAGATTGGCGAGTATGCCCAGCATAGGGTTCAGGAGCATACCGGCCTTCAGACATATGGCTCCCATCATTAACCACTGCGACCAGTTGAGCTTATTGTTCACGTCTTTGATTTTGGGTACGACGCCGAGCAGCTTCATGATATGGGCTTTCCCTTTTCCCAGTATGAGATAGTAGGCTATGGACGTCACGATAATAACAATAATCGGCATGCCCACTACATTCGCGAAGTCATAGGACACGAACAGGACGTTCGAGATTGCCGGAAGCTTGCTCCTGTTGGCGCCCATCTGGTTGAGCATGTCCACGAACTTCGGGGCCACTACGAAGAGCATTACAGCAGCCATAACGATGACAAAAGACAGGAGAAGCGTCGGGTAGGTCAGTGCCGAGTTGAATCCTTTTCTCATCTGCAGGACTTTCTCTATATATTCCGCATAGAGGTCAAGAGCCTCGCCGAGGCTCCCCGTGGATTCACCCACACCCACCACCGCGCAGAACTCCTTCGGAAAGTAGCCGGAAAAAGAGAACGCGTCGGACATGGAAGCCCCCTGCTCCATTTTCAGCAACGCTTCCCTGGCGGCGTTTCCAAGCCCTCCTTTCGTGGTGGACGTAATCATGGCCACCGCCTTGTCCGGTGTATATCCGTCCCGGATAAGGAAACCGAACATGCGAATGAAAAGGGAGAACTCCTCAAGCTCGTCTTTGGATGTCTTCTTACTTTTAAAGAAATTTAATTTCCCTTTTTCTTTTTTTAATGGTTTGGAAATTTCATTTCTCTCCATGCTTTTTTTAGTCGCTGTTGTTGAACTTCTCATAAAAAAACACCCCTTTGCCCGTGTGTTTAACTTGAACCGTATTGACCAGTCGCCTGCGCCTACATGGACATGCTCTTCATCCAGTAAGTCTTTTCCAAAAGTTCCCTTACCATGGAAGCGCTCGGAAACACGGTAAAAACAAGTCTGGAACCGTCGTAGCGAACCGACGGGGATATGCTGGTTATATGTTTCACCGCCGTTTGGAAAAAAGGGGTTTCCATGATTTCCGACGGAGGAAGCCCAAGCTCCACATCAACCATCCACAAAGGCTCCGCATTTTTCTGCATCTCATTCTTCTCCAGCCCGCCTTCTTCTCCTGCTTCGAACACCATGATGCCGTCCTTCGAGGGTTCAATCCACATCCATGAAACAGGTTCCAGGGCCGGCCAGTCAGGCATAAACATCGCGAACTGGTCGCGTGTGAAGAATTGGGGAAGAGTTTCCTTTATTTCCATAAGGCTTTTTTTATTGTGATAAAAAAACACGACGGGAGCTTCCTCTTCACTGTCCCTTTTGCCCATAGCCTCAATAATCCTGTAAAAAGTACGCGCCCTCGACATGGAATCCTCGACACTCTCCATCCACTGGGCGACAGCCAAGGCATTCCTGTTGACGCTGACCGCACCCCACGCCTGAGAGACCAGGAGAAAAAAAAGAAAAACCGAAAAAGCCCCTTTCAGAAGAATGCGCGAAAGACCGGATATAATTTCCCTGTCAATGCTGCTTTTCCTTTTGTATAAAACATGTGCGAACAATGTTTCAACACCCCTTTTCCATAGGGCACAGGGTGGAAAAACCACCCCGTGCCCTTCCTTTTACATCGTGGGGATAGCTGCCTGCCCCGACGGAGGAGTTATGGGCATCACCGCGGGAACAAGCCCGGGAGTTTTCAGCACTTCGGCTTCCGGCTGAGTCATCTCAAGCTGGACATACTTGTAATATCCGCTCCTCATGGACCCTCCCTCCGTCGCGGGAAGAACCCACACCCGAAACGGGACCATCATGGGAATAGCCTTTATTTCGGTATTCTGCGGAGCCGGCTGGTAGGCAAACGCCCCACCGGCGGCAAAAACCAGCAGCATAAGGGACACAAGAATCATCTTTCTCATAACCGTCCTCCCCTTTCTTACCTTTCAGACGAAATGATTCCGGAGTCCAAAAGGACTTCCAGCGGAATCGTGTCGGTAATCTGTATCTCCACGGGAATACCTCTCCGCACGATAATCACGGGTTTTTTCCTCGCCTGGACCTCGTACATAATCTGGCTCTGAAGCCTCATGGAATCCCCGGCACCCTGAAGAAGCACGTTTCTGGTGGAGAACTCCGGACGTTCCTCCGTGGAGCCTGTGATGCTGTTCTTCGTCTCTATCATGTCCTGGGCGGCATCAGCCGCGGCAGCCAGGAGATTGGGAAGCAGCATGCTCCATGCGGCGCTGTTCAACGGGTCGACATATTTCGATACCATGCCCGGGTTCCCGTTCTGAAGGACCATTCCCTTTATCGGTACGGTTATGTTCCCGACGCGCATCTCCGTTATCTCCATGTACATGCGCCTGGTCTCGGCAAGGTCGCTCTTTGCTTTCCCGAGGAAAAGCGTCCCTTTCGGTATGAAGCTCCCCGGAAGGACCTCGAACGGTTCCGTCAGCTCCACCACTGCTTTGAAATTTTCCAGTGCCGGCGAGCTTATGAGAGCCGTATTGAGAATCCCTTTCAGATACGTGCCGGGATGGACTCCCCTGGATATGGAGAACGGCGGCGGGACCGCCGCCCGCTCCTCAAGCTCCCTCTCAATCGTTGCTATGCGCTCGTTTCTTTGGGCGAGCGTGTTATACAGGATGCTCTGCCCGGAACTCCCCTGTCTCGGACTTTCCGGGTACAGCGGTTTCTGTTCCTCGGCCGGCCTCTTGGACAACTCTTCCCGAAGCTGGTTTATGCTGTCGGCCAGCAGAGCCTGGTTGTCCGACATCTCCGCCAGGCGCCTGGTGGATTCCTCAAGACGCTGCTTCGTGTCCTCAAGGACACCGGCGTCTTTCAGCGCGTTCTGTATCCTTCTCTCCACATCGACGAAAATCTGGTCCCTTTCACGCTCAAGGGTCTGAAGCTTCTCGTCCCTCTCCCTTATGCGCGCCAGGAGCTCCATGTACTCCTCGTCGGTTATCCCCACCCTGTTCTTCGCCGTCTTCTCGATGGCCGTGCCGCCTCCCGTAAACTCGCTTACGAGGTCCCATCCGAAATAGACGAGGACCCCGAACAGAACGACGATAAGCGGTATCCCTATAAGCAGTGTCCGACTCAGGTCTCCCCTGGGGGCGCGTCCCACACCTGCGTCCGGGTCGGACATGCCGGCCACGAATTCCTTGTCCTTCTCTATCTGGGAAAAGTCGAGGGCTCCGTGCCCGGACTCCTTCTCCTCCGCGAATGTATCGTCCGCCTTCTTAGGCCTGAAAAGTCCCATGTCGTCACCTCTTCATCTTTCTGCGCACAGTAGAATTCCTACGGATTGACAAAATATACCTTGCCGTTGTCAGCCGGCTGAGAAGGGCCGGGGTTCTGAGGTGCCTGGGGCCCGTACCCCGGATACTGCGCCTGTTGTCCGGGTGCGGTCTGCTGCGGCTGGGCGTTAGGGTCAACGTACCCCTCTCCGGGGGCGCTCACCGTAGGCGTCTTGCTTTTTCTCATCTGCTCCTCGTACATGCGCTGAAGCCTGTCGTCAACAGACAATTCAGCCGGCACGGATGAAGACGGCGCGGAGCCGGCCCCGGGGCTTTTCACGGCGTTTTTTCCGCCTGTGTTCATGGCAAAACGAATCTCCACCGGAAGATTCCTGGGGCTTCCCTGCATCATGTAGCGGACAACAAGCTGGGAGGGGATTTTTCCGTTGTTTGTAATCAGGAACATGTCCACCTTGTCTCCTTTTCCGAGAAGCGGAACTCCGCTCGACTGGGTGCCGGGAACAGCGACCTCTTCGAGGCCGTACGTCCACACGCTCCGCTCGTCCACCATGAACGTGCCGAGTTTCGACGTTTCCCTGATGTCCGGGTGGGTCACATTGGCAAATTCAATCCAGTAGACGGACTTGTTCGCCCGGGGCAGGGCCACCGCCCTCTTAACCGTCGCACGGGAGCCCATTTTCGCTACCGGGTCATAGACATACTGGGAGTTTTCCACATTTCGTATCTCCATGGCGGAGAACTGAAATTCCGGAGGGCGGACCCCGTTGTACGCCATCCAGAGCAGCGTCTGGGTGTCGGCCGGAGAGACGTTCCGGTACGGGTCGGTCACCACGAGCCTCATATCAAACGGCTTCCACGGATTCTCCTTGAGGATGAAGGTGTACACCCCGCGCTCCGTGGTCACGATAAGGTTCGTTATCTCCACTTCGGCTACGGGCTTGACGAAAACACTGTTGAATTCCGGGATGACCTCAACGGTAAACCCGTCCGGCCGTCCTATGTTCACGAGGACGGGAGGTGCCGGAAACTGAATCTGGGTCACCATATCCGTCTGCAGAAACACGTCGAGCGCGCTGCCGCTGAAGGCTACAGTGCGCGCGTTTGCATATGGGTTCGTCATCTCCTTGGGATAATTCTTCGGCGATGTCGGGTAATACTCGCCGCTTTGCGGCGGATAGGTCGGTCCGCCCACTCCGTCAGTTTTCGGAGCGGCAGCTGCGGCGGATGCCAATAGGGGCGTAAAAGCCGCGGCCAGGCATGACAGGAGAATACATGCCGATAAAAACCGGCGGGCCGTTCTCCTTTTTTCCTTGCCCTTATCTCTCATGCAAAACATCTCCTCCCTGGTTGTTCTTTCCTGAAAAAAACTTATCAAGACCGCAGTTCCGGAACTGGACATTTTTTAGTACATAAATTCCCTGAGAGCACTCACGAAAAAGCCCCAGGGGTTATTGACCGTAGGAGTCCCTTTGTAAATATCTATCTCGTATTTAATCTTCTCTTCTTTTGTCTCCTGCGTAAGGTCGGAGTTCCTGTACCGCACGGTCCAAAGTGTTGCGGTGAACTGCCTCGCCTGGAGGTTTTTTATCTCTACGTCGTTGACTGTGGTCACCTGGACAATCCTGTCCCTCCTGACCGACGATACGAACGACTTTCCGAACCTGTGTTCCCATGACTCTTTGAAGCCGTCGGTGGACATTCCCATCGAATCGCTCATGTTTTTCTCTATGGTGAGATTGGAGTAGTTGAGAAATTTCGACACGAACTCCCTTGCAAAGAGTTCAGGCCCCGGGTTGTAGTTGGCGAGCTGCTCAAGAATCACAGGTTTCCCGTCCGGATACATGCCGACAACGATATAGTTCTTTTTTGCAAGCATTGAGTTCATCATGAGTATGGCGACAGATGAACAGCAGAGCATAAAGGAAAGGATGAGCACGAGAAGGCCCCTGAACTTTGCGGAGGATGCGGCCCATCCCCAGGCCTCCACGTACTTCGGCATCCTTCTCGCGTGGACTCCTTCGTTCATCTCGGGCGCCATCGCCTGCACAGGTCTCCTGGGAGACACTGGTCGAGGACGTGGTCCACTGTCTCCGCCCACCCGTTCCGGGACTTCTCCACCCTGGTTTGAGCCCTGTGCCTCGCGCGAGACCTCCCGCGAAATCGCGGAAGGGACCTCTTCAAAGATATCCCCGGAAGTTTCATCGCCGCCGTCGTAATACTCCGGCTCAAACCCGGCCTCCTCCAGGGATATGGGCGGGCGGACTTTCTGCTGTTTCTTTTTTCTCCCGAACATGCACGGACCTCCAGTACTTTTTTTTGAAAAAGCCTTTTTTTCAGCGTCGCCAATATACTTTATCTGAATGAATACGCACGAAACAATAAAACAAATACTTTTTGATTATGTATTTAATAGTTTTTCCGATAGATTTTACGGCTTTAAGGAATATATGCCGAAGGAGAGTGCAGGCAGCAATGAAGAAAAAATATATGGCGCTTCAGTTTGCGACGGTTCTCGACAGGGAAAAACTGGAAAGGGAAACAAAAAAAATGGAGGCTGCAGGCTTTTCGAGGGAAGAGGCGGAAAATTTTATCCTTGAGAAGTCAGAAAGGACATCTCCTCCGCCCATATCTTTCCAGAGGATAGTCGGGGTCTACGGAATAATCCTTAAACAGAAGGACAGCGGAGAACCTCCGGTTGTCCGTTCCTTCGCCGCTGCGGGAAGCAACGAGGGGTCCCTGGTGAACTTCGCCTTTCGTATTTTTGCCGAGCTTGAGCCGTCTAAAAAAGACCCCCCCGTGGTATTCTGCGGAAACGAGGGATATGCCATGCAGATTCTCCTTTCGAAGACGAACGAAAGGACGCTTGCGGAGCGTTCCGGAATCGTCCTGCGGAGCGGAGATAATTCCTTTATCGCAAAAAATTACGGAAATACCCTGTCGCTTTTTCTTGACACATCGGACAAGTTCGGCACGAACTACACGAACAAATACTCCAAAGTCCTCTTCGACCCCAGGGATTTCGACTCCCTGTACGCCTTGCCCGTACACATAGCCGCCGGGAGGATGTTCAGAGAAAAAGACTGGTACGGCATGCTCAACCTCTCAAGACGTGCGTGCGAGGACATTTTTCTGCGTTCCGTCAATATTCTCGACAACCAGAAAAACACGGGGATAAAAACAGGAGACGACCGGGGCGGCGAAGAGGAATCGCTCATGTATCCGGAACTCCCGGCACCAGGAGACAAGTGCGCTTTCGTCACGATTACGGGAAAAAAACACAGGGCGGTAAAATGGGAGGATGTGGAGAAGTATGCCACATCACGGATGTCGGAAACAAAAATAAAAACAGTTGAAGAGGCTCCGGCTCTGGAGTTTCCGGAGTTTCAGCTGTAGCCGCTGAAAACGAGCGCTGCACCGGAGGTGAACGGCCATGAGAAACGGTTTATCGCGAAAATCGGGTTTTTCCAGGATTTCCGCAGGAGGATATGCCAGAAGAAGACCTTCTGGATTTTCAAGGAGCGCCCATTTCATAAAAACGGAAAGCGTACGGGGAAGCTCGGGCCCTTTATTCGGCGGAGCCCAATCCCCTCTGCCTGATATATCCGGCATGCGGTTTCCTTCGGGGTTTTCTTCTGTGTCGCACAGAAAGCGCCCGGCAGCACCCGATATAAAAGAGAAAAACTTTTACGGTACGGCTCCGGTCGAATGGTCCATGCAAAAGGGACCTGTCGTCGAGAAAAGCCTGGGCGACCTGCAAAAACTTGCAGAACACATAAACAGCGTATCCATGAAAAGAAATATTTCAACGGAGCACCTGCTCCTGAAAAAAATGGCCGTAAAATACTCGGCAATCCTGGGGATAAGAGCTACGGGAAAAAACATCCATGACAGGAGAGGATACTCCCTGGCCGAATGCCTGGCGGAACAGGCATCCATGGAGGGAAAAAGCTCCCGGGAGAGAAACGTCCTCATATCCGACATGGAAAAGGTGCTCCGCTCCGGCGGAAGTTACTCTCCGAACAGCCGTCTTTTCGACAGTCTCCTCGAAAAAGACTGCGGCGACATCCTGATGGCTTTTGACAGGAACGCGCGAAAAGAGCTTTTCGGAAATATTTACGCGGAGGGAGGGAAAACCGCCGTAGCCGATGCCGTGAAAACAATGGAGCGGGAACAGAGAGAGGAAAGGATAACGGAACTCAAGGAAAAAATCGTATCGAAGTACCTGGACGGAAACATAAGGGGAGCCGAGGACGACCTCCGCGAGATGGCAGGCTTCTCATCAAAGAGCGACCGTATCGAGACTCTTCAGGCCGCTTCGGCGGCATTGTGGATAGAGGGTACCGAGAAAAGGAAACCCGAGGTGCTCGTGCTCGCCGCATCCCTGTGCCAGACCATGGACAAGGAGGAAAAAACCCGCATGGCGGACCTTCTGGTGGAATGGTTCAAATCGCTCGACGGGGACAAGCGGAGGATGGCGCTGGACTCCGGCATGGATGAAATCTTTGAGTCCGCGGGAATCCAGCATGGTTTCGAGCGCCCAGCCGACGTGATGTCAACTGAAATGGCAAGGTGAGAAAGAATCAAAAAGACACTATGCAGGATACATGCCGCAGGGAGGGGCAATACGCCCCTCCCTGCGCCGTACCGGCCTTTAAAAATCTTTTTGCCTCGCGTCTTTTAACTCATTTTTCCGGTCCTGCCGCCGTTTTTTCGTTTTCCTTGACCTTCCTGAAATACTCTTCCTCTTTTCGTATATCTTCTACTATATTCCGCTCCCTCTCAAGACGCTCGGTCATTTTTTCCAGGAGGACATGCTCCCTCCTGCCGTGTTCAACCGTCTCGGCAATCTCTTTTATCACCAGGGAATCCTTCTTCATCATAAGCTTCATGGCGTCAAGGTATGCCGGACATTCCCGGGCCAGCTCGGCGATATCTCTTTTTCCCATGGACACGGCACAAAGATAGGAGACCACATGGCGCTCGAACTTGTCCACGATGCTTCCCGCTTCCAGCCTTCTCTTCTGCGACAGGCTCTTTTCGTCATACACCCGCTCCGAAAAATCAATGAAAAAAGACACCAGCGCGTTCCGCTCCCTGTCCGATACAGCGGAGACAAACCCCGAATCCTTTCCTACCCCTTCAAGAAGCGGTATGAACACCTTGTCAATCATATCCAGGTACTCCCCTGACAGCTGGTCGAGAGAGAACATGGAGGATATTCCCATATGACAGTTTGAGATGGATTGAAGCAGTTTTATGTTTCTCATGGTTTCCTCCTTTTGATGTCAAGTTTTGTTCCCGGGAGGAAACACTCCCTCAAGAATGTCTCCCGGTCTGCACAGTTGAGGCAAGTATTTTGTCCCATTCCTCTTCCGATGGTCAATGGACCAAAAAAATTCCGCCGCAGAACAGGGCTATTGCAAGGTTTATATGAGAACGAAACTTCATGGCGGAGACAGCCTCCTTCCGGTTTTCTGTGAAGCGTTTCAAGTTTTTAGTATGCCGGAAGGCAGATAGGACAAACAATATCAATACATCGAGTCATATGTCCAAAAATTGTCCAAAAATGGTAAATAGATATTGATATATATTTACAGCCGTTGGTAAAGAATATTTTATTAACATGTGATTCTCCGAAAGACATCCAAAGTTTATTAACCTAGCGGAGAACACCCGTGATTTTAATCGTGGGATGAATCCGCCCATTAATATATCTATATAACAAGCTTGTTTTAGTCCTCCATGACTCGTATAATTAAATACAGTTTCGATATTAACCGAAACTACAAGTGAGGGGGATGATTCCATGGAGGCAAAGTTCGGCAGAGGATACATGTACTCGCTGCAATACCATATTGTCTGGTGCGTCAAGTACCGGAAGAAAATATTGACCGCCGACAGGACGGCGTTCCTGGAATCGGTCCTTCGCAGAACCGCCGCCGAAAACGGTATCGGTATCCTGGAACTGAATATCGGCGACGGCGACCACGTACACATGCTCGTCGACTGCACGCCCCAGCACCTGATTCCAAGTATCGTAAAATCCTTCAAGGGAACGTCCGCACGGTGGCTCTACCGGCAATTCCCCGAGCTCCGCCGGGAGTTGTGGGGAGGCAATATCTGGAACCCGTCGTACTTCGTGTCCACCGTGAGCGAAAACACCGAAGACCAGGTCCGGCGGTACATCCAGAGCCAGGATGACACCGAGCCGACCGGCGAGTCCGGAGAGAATGAGTAGCACAAAAAACACTCCAAAACCCGGAAGCCGTCCATGCGGACCGCAGCCACTCAAGGGGCACGTGCGGGCGTACAGGATGCGCATATATCCCACTCCCGGGCAGAAGGGGTGGATACACCGCATGTTCGGTCAGGCCCGCTTCGTTTTCAACGAAGCCCTCGCCCTCTGGAAAGAGACAAGGGAATCCACGGGCAAAGGTCTGTCCTATTGTGTATGCGCAAACCGGCTCCCCGG
>LSQX01326178.1_pt1 | contig 24789 bp, 20 predicted proteins | sample 654561 | NCBI WGS metagenome assembly LSQX01 (sample SAMN04489861, study PRJNA283612) | anaerobic digester metagenome | isolation source: 4 biogas reactors fed with cattle manure at either 37C or 55C with and... | place: Denmark: Kongens Lyngby | collected 2014
CATTATTGGTTCGTGATTGTCGGAAGACAGTTTCCGATACTTTGGTCGCATCACATGTTGAAATTAAACGACTTGCAACAACACAAACTTCTTCGAAAAAATGATGGAAGATGACGGGTAGTAACACAGAGAAATGGGGTGACTTTTTAACGACGAAGTCATGTCGGTATTTTTGCGCTGAGAACAGGGTGCAAAGATGATTACGAATACGATAATGAGCGTATAAAGAAAGAGTCATCCGGAAAGCTGGCTTTCACCACCAGCTGTCAAAATTCATAAAATAAGTATAGCCTGTAAAAGTGAGTACGCCCATAGCATAACCGAGGAGCATCAAATAAGGCAGCAGGCTTATTGTGCGCTGGACTATATCCGTCACTATCAGCAGAATCATTCCAAAAAAGCCTACAAGACATAACAGAGGGAAAAAGTCAAAGAGGGCGAGAGCAGCAATTGGTGTACTTTCTTTAAGTTTTTTCAGAATATTGTCCGGCACCTCCCATGTACGCCACTGATCAGCGTCCCGCTTTTGAATGGATACCATTTTATCCTGCTCAAAGGTGATTACCAGTGTCCCCGGCGGACGATGGGTAAATGGCCAGGTCAGGTAAATTTTCTCCTGGTCGCTCTGCTCGGAATCAGGCTTCTCAGGAATACCCCATTGTCGATGCTCAACATTAGGAATCTCAAAAAGCGTTGCGATCACTTCGTACTTGCCCATATCCTCATGGAGACGTTCAATTACCGAATGAACATAGTCAAAACGCTCATTCGCTTTTGGGATGTATAACGACAAAAGAAACAGAGCTATAGCAAAGATGCACCCATGATACAGAATATCTTTTGATCTCCATTGCACTGATGGCTTTTTCATGAGGACTCCCTTTTGTTTTTCTGGATTAATTTTATAGGCGCTTCAAAGATTTGTCAAGGATTTTCCAACCTTGCTGATATGACCCGACCCGCATGGAAAAGGAATGCTGTCACGCATTGCACATAAAACAAGGGGATATTTCTAATAAGCTGCGGCACTCCCCTTAATTTGCATAAAACCAGCGTTGCAGATACAATTACACGTGATCTTATCTGATATCATTGGCACCAATCCCATTTGTTGAGAGTGTTCATGTATAAAAAATACCTGTCCTATGCTGTCAAACTGTGTATTGTCGTTGCTCTTTTCCTGCTGATCTTCCAGCCGGAACTTTTCGGACTGCAAGGTCTCTTCGGTGATGTGGCTCCCATGGATGTGTGGAATGCCTTGCGTGATGCGAGCGGTACGGGTCCCGCCACCTTCTTCTTTTTCATGGGTTGTGCAACGCTGGTCAAGCTGCTTGGGATTTTATCCGGTCTGATCCGATGGCGCTTGTTGTTGGCTGGCCAGGGATTGAAAATGCCTTTTGTCTATATGGCCTACCAGTGGTTCATGGGCCGGGCCATCGGTCTCTTTCTTCCCGGAACTCTCGGGCTGGATGGCTTCCGTCTGGTTGCCTCTTCGCGCTATACCCGTGAGGTGGTGAAATGCACGACCGTCATAGCCGTGGAAAAGCTCACGGGGATTATCGCTCTGGCCTTCCTCGTCTTCATCACCTTCCCTCTGGGATTCAAATATCTCAATATCAATCCTGTCATGCTGGCACTCATCATGCTCGCCCTGCTGGGTGGTGTTGTTTGCAGTCTGCTGCTGCTCCTCAATCCCCGTGTGATTCAGGTGATCGCCGCGGTCATGCCCGTACCCAATGCCGCACGGGGGCTCATCAACAAGTTGGGACGCGCCGCAACAGCCTACAGTAACAATAGAAAAACACTTCTCGCCGCCCTCTTCTTCGGTGTTCTCGTTCATCTCGGTTCCTGCACCAAATATTTCTTCACCTTCATGGCTATCCGTGCGGCCCATGTTTCAGCCGCCGACATTTTTTTCGTGAGTCCCCTCATGATCACGGCTTCCGTACTGGCTTTCACCATTTCAGGGTTGGGCGTACGTGAGATGGCTTTCGGTCTGGTTCTCGGCGGCAGCACGGGTCATGCCGTGGCCATCCTGGGCGGTCATCTGGGTCTGTGGGCCGGTGAAATTCTGCCCTTTGTCCTGAGTGTCCCTCTTCTGCTTCTGGGCGGACGGCCAAACAAAGAGAAGCTGGCGGAAGATCGTGCTTTTGTGGAAGACAAGTTGGCCGCAAATCGTGAAGAGCTGCGCCCTCTTTTGACAGATGAGGAAAAAAGCCGTTATCAAAAGCTGGTTTTTGCCATGCTCTTCTGCGGTACGGCAGCGGGCCTTCTGGCTGGCACAGTGATCGCCCTGATGGAAGGCGCCTGGGTCATCTATCAGCTTCAGGCCCTGACAGAATGGTATCTGCTGGGATGGGGAGCTGTGTCCTACGGTCTTATATTCGCCGGGCTGGGCTGTGCTCTGGCGGGGGGACTGCTCTTCCTCTGTCTTCTCATTGACCGCTTCCCGCCCTGGACCGTCACCACGGCGCTGGTCTATACGGGTGTGATTGCTTTGGGCGGTCTGGTCATCGGCTTTTTCCGCTATCAGCGTGATGTCCTGGGCGGCCATGCTCCGGGCGTCCGTGATCTGGTGATGCTTCTCACGCTGGTGATCGGTACTGCTCTGCTGCTGGGAATTGCCGCTTTCATCAAATCTGAACTATTCAAAAGACTGCTGCACCTGAAAGCTCCCGGATTCATTGTTGTTTGTGTACTCTCCTGGCTGGTGCTCATGGGCGGTGCTTTTGCCGTGGCCCATCTTTGCGCTCCCGACCCGGGAGAAAGTCCTGCTCTCGCCGTTGACACGCCCGCCCGGGGACCCAATATCATTCTTTGTGCCGCTGATGCTCTCCGTGCCGATTATCTGTCTTTATATGATCCGGAGATGACCACGCAAACCCCGGGTCTCGCAACGCTTGCTGAAGATGGTATCCTTTTCAAACGGGCCTTCTCACAAGCCTCCTGGACGAAGCCTTCCTTTGCGACCATGTTCACGGGCCTCTATCCGGGAGCACACGGCGCCACAAGCAAGACAGCTCTCCTCTCTCCTGAGGTGGTGACTCTGGCTGGTTTGCTGCAAGAGCAGGGCTACATGACCCAGGGCTTTTCAAACAATCCCAACACGACGGCGCTCTTCGGTTTTGATCGTGGCTTTACGGACTATGTGGATCTGAAGCCCGATCCTCTCTTCAGTGCACCGTCATCAGGCATGCACCTGTCTTTATATGGATTGATGCGCAAAGTTTTCCTGACTCTGGAGGGCAAACTCCGGGGTGGCCGGCTCCGGGTTACGGATTTCTATCAACCGGCCGATGTGATCACCGACAGAGCACTCAACTGGCTGGACAATAGAGCCGATACAGAAAGATCTTTTTACCTCTATCTCCACTACATGGATACCCATGATCCTTTCATGGACCACAGTGACCCGGGGAAAGGCTATGCCCGTGCACGGATGGAACATCCCGATCCGGAGAAATATCTGGAACCCATGCGCAAGGCCTATATCTCCGAGATTGAATTCATGGATCATCATCTGGGCCGACTTTTTGAAGGTTTGAAGTCCCGGGGAATTTATGAGAACACGCTTATCATCTTTGTCTCTGATCATGGCGAAGAATTTTTTGACCATGAAGGATGGTGGCACGGTCAGACTCTTTATGAAGAACTGCTCCATGTACCGCTCATTCTGAAACTTCCAGCGGCCATGGAAGCCCGTGGAGAAACGGAGACACTGGCGAGGCTGGTGGATCTGGCACCGACCATGCTGGAAGTTGCGGGGCTGCCTGCCTGTCCGGAGATGTCGGGCCAAGCTCTGGTGGATCGCTCCGGTACCTTGATGAATGCAAAGATCCAATATTGCTATGCGGAAAACGATTTTGAAGGAAATATCCTCCAATCCCTGCGCACGGAAGACCGGGCTCTGATTCAGGCCAATGAAGAGAACCCCCGCGGACTGCAGCCTGTGGAATTTTACGATATGAATCAGGATCCGACACAACAGAGAAATCTGGCTGAAGACACAAAAATAGGGCCGGAAATGAATACACTCTCAGAGATTATCGTCCAGTTCATGGAAGCCATAGCGGAAAATGCCCCCACACCAAGCGGTGAGGCCGCCATGGATCCTCAGCTGCAACAACAGTTGGAAGCACTGGGTTATCTGTAATGACAGGTCGGATCATCAGAAATACAGGAAGAATCATCATGTCCCTACTTCTTCTTTTCTCTCTCTTTTGTGCAGGCGACGCACTGGCCGAAGAAACAGCCGCCCCTGCAGAACCCACTTATTCCCGTGAGGAATGGCGCCCTTCCATTGAGGCTACTCTGGATCAACTGGATCTGCTGGATCTCTTCGCCACGGCCACGAAATTCGGCGGCATGAAAATCAAAGTTCCCAAAGAAATGCAATCTCTTCCCATGCGTATGATTGAAGGGGCTGATGAGCTCAAGGACAAAGGTATTGAGCTCAAAGTCACGGAGCTGGAATTCCGCAATTTAAAAATCGTTCGCGACAAGTCGGCACAATGGCGTGACGAGCGTCCTTTCATGCCTGTCCGGCTGGAATTTGACAAGTTGGGTGTCTCGGCTGATGCCAAGACCAAAGTCGGTGTTGTGCCTGTAGGTGCCGTCTTTGAACAGGGAAGTATGCCAGCCGATTTTCTGCCCCTCATCAAAAAGGGTTTCAATCTCGAAGTACTCCCTGAAAAACGCCTGGAAGAAACCAATCTGGATAAGGTGAAACTCAAAGTCGGCGGAGCACTTACTTCGAGTATCGCCAACCGCTTCTTCAGTAAAAAAGTCGCCCGCCTGATTCTTGAACATGGCGTGGGCCAGACCCTGCAAATGGGTCAGAATGATTTGATGGGTGGCAGTGGAGGCGGAGCCGGCGGTATAGCGGGAAAACTGATCGACGGCGGCCGGGACACACCGGCCAACCGTGCGGCCTCGTCACTCATCGATCAGTTGCTTAATTGAGATTTTTTCAGGAAGCCGTATCAGCAGCAGCCGGAGACCCGCTCCTCGGGCCTTCGCCCTGAGGGCCGCGGCGGCCACCTTCACCACGAGGTCCACGGGGCCCGCCTTCACCACGAGGGCCGCGACGCCCACCCCGAGCCGGTTGTGTCCACTCTTCCGGTTCACCCGGGGTTTTATACCATTGAATACGCGGTTTGGATGTACCGAAGCCTTCCACACGTTCGGATCGCAAACGACCGAGTGCCACTCCCTTCTCGTCCACAATCTCCGCTTCAATGACAAAAACCCGGTCTCCCCTGTCTTCGAATCTCTCAAACTTCTTTACATAGCCACCTTTTTCGATAAGCTCGTCCATGGCATTGAGGGCGGCCAGGGCCGTTTTTTCTTCAGCTGTAGGGCCACAGCCGGACTGGAGTAAAAGAAGAAGAGCCAAGGCGCCAAAAAGTGGATAGCGTTTCACTTGATTCAATCCTTTCTGGTTCAGCAATCAACCACGGCTGCGATCGAGCATGGTTCCCAGGAAAAGAGCCATACCTGTATTCACCGGTGCTTTGGGGGAAGGATAGCGGAGAAATTCAACGTGACCGTCCATATACAACACATTGGCACCGCCGGGAACATGGTTGAAGTATTTCACATTCTTTGAAACCGCATCAAACATGATCCACACGTCACTCTGGGCACGGGCACTGGCTGCGGGGTTGTTGATATCCGTGATCAGGAAACGTTCAATCCCTTCCCGCAGGCGGTTGATGGTATTTCCCGCACCGTTACCCATGGGAAGTATACCCAGCGAAGTTGTCTCAATGGAGTTGACCTCTTTATCCTGGTCCACCACCTGGAAACTGGCGACCATGGGATCTTCGCCGGCCTGACGCCGTGAAAGGGCATCGCCCATGGTGGTCAGCACCAGGCTCACGAACTGATAAGGTCCGGAAGCATCAGGCTCGTCCAGAACAAAACGGTTGGACAGTTGAGGAATGAGCGAAAAAAGTCCGCTCAACGAAATAAAGGCTTCATCGGGCTGATCATCACCGCATTTGTCCAGCAAAAAGCCCACATAGGCATAGCTGATATCAATGAGATCGGGTTCCAGATGAAGAATGTAATTTCCCGTATCCGGATCTTTCAAATCGTTAAGGCTGCTTGAGGCATCGGAGGGACACCAGGCAATGGAAGGATCCGTCAGGTATTCGGGATAAATGCTTTTCACCATGGGGCCGATGGCAATATCGGCACTGTGACCGCTGTGGGCCTCAAATTGCATGGGCGGATACTTCTCACCGGGCGACTCGTTGGCATACATTTTGTAGACCAGACCCCATTGCTTGAGGTTGTTCTGGCAGCTGGAACGTCGCGCTGCTTCCCGGGCACGGGCAAGTGCGGGCAGAAGGATAGCAGCCAGAATCCCGATAATGGCAATGACCACCAGCAATTCAATCAGCGTAAATCCTTGTTTACAGTTTTTCATGGCTGTCTCCATAGTCTGTGAGGGACATGCCAATAACAACAAACAATATCTTGTATGCTGACTGTCCCTCTGATAAAAGGCCTTTGTCTTTTACAGGAAATAAAGAACATTCAGTTTTAGCATTCTACTCAATAAGACTTGAAGGCCACTTCATCGGTTTCAAAAGATTTGAGAACCGCCACCAATGGAAACTCGAAAAACCAATCTTGTAAACAGAAAAAACCAGCATTTTTCCAGCATTTGCTCACTGTGTCGTATTTTCTGTCTTTTTTTTTGCGCACGCCTCAATTAATTTTTTCTGTATCTGGTGGCCCTTATGCAAAGCCATACCATATATAGTGTTTTCTTCAGCGTTTTTTATCTGGAAATACTCAGGGTAATTTTTTTTGACAAAGGGTATTGACTTTTGAATGAATTGTGGTTTAAAATGGTATTTAGTGGTTGAAACTGGAATTTTTTGGAAAAATCATGTACTTCGGTGAATCCTACACAATACTCGACGGAAAGAAGCGACTGGTGATCCCAGTGGCTCTCCGGCGAATTATGGAAGAAAAAAACCACCGTATATGGTATATCACAAGAACCTATGACCAATCACTGTTTATGTTCACAGAAGAGCATTGGGAGAGAATCCTCGTGGATGTTGCAAAGAATCCTCTTGATCCGGAGGCGGACGCTTTCAAACGCTTTTTTCTGGGACCCGCTATCAAGGTGGAAGCCGATGCCCAATGGCGTATTGCGCTGAACGATGGTTTGAAAGATTATGCCCGCCTTGATCGGGAATGTGTCATCTTGGGTGTTGACCAGTATTTGGAAATTTGGAGCAAAATGATTTGGGCAGATTACAGTCTGCAGAAGATGGGCGAGTACAAAGAGCAGGCCAAGGCTATTTTCGCCAGGAACAATGCCTTGCATAACCCTCAGGAGGAAGCAGCTCATGTTAACGGTTGAACAACGGATTAATGGCAAGGTCACAATTCTGGACATTGCCGGGGAAATTGACCAGCTTGAGGCGCCTAAAATGCGGGAACTGGTTTCACGCAGTATCGACGAGAAACGCTTTAATCTGGTTTTGAATCTCCAGCGCGTTCAGGTCATTGATTACGCCAGTTTCGGCGTACTGCTGGAGATGCTCGGAGAATTGCAGCGCTATGGCGGCGGCTTGAAATTCGCCTGTGCCAATCTGCATACCCGTCGCATGTTGCGTCTTATGGGTCTTTACCGTGTCCTGGAATGCTTTGACACGGAAGCTGCTGCTATTCAGGAATATCACAAAGAAGCGGCTTGAGACTTTACAGACCCCGGTTCCGGGTCTTTTGCCGGGAGAGGTGCTCATGACAGATTTTCCCGCACCCCATGTGCCGGTCATGATGGAAGAGGTCATTGCTTTTTTGCAGTTGCGGGGCGATGGCATCTATGTTGACATGACGGCTGGAGCCGGAGGTCATTCTGAACGCATTGCCGCTTCTTTGACGAAAGGTCGGCTCATCGCCATAGACCGTGATAAAGAAGCGGTAGCCCTGACATGCCGTCGGTTGAGCCCTTATCCGGCAGCCACTGTGGTCCGGGCCAATTACAGTGAGTTGAAGCAGATTTTGGAAAGACTGAGTATCCCCGCTGCGGATGGCATTCTTCTGGATGCCGGTGTTTCGAGCATGCAGATCGATACCGCAGAGCGGGGTTTTTCCTATTTGAAGGAAGGTCCGCTGGACATGCGCATGGACAGCGATGAAGCTTTGGACGCTGCGACCTGGCTGCAAGGCACGACTTCCCGCGAATTGGAGCAGGTGCTGCGGGAATTTGGGGATGTCGGCCCTGTTCGCCGCATTGCACGGTCCATCAGCCTTCGTCGTGACCAGGGAAAGTTACAGACAACCACGGATCTTGCCGAAGCGATCCGTGAAGCGCTGAACCACGTGGTTCCCAACCCAACGGAATTACGTCAGGTTTTTCAGGCCGTCCGCATGGCGGTCAATAACGAGTTGAATCATTTGAAAACAGGGCTGGAACAGGCTTCGACACTGCTGGCTCCGGGCGGTCGGCTGGTGGTCATCTCCTTTCACAGTGGTGAAGACGGTGTCGTTAAAACTCTGTTCCGCAAACTGACACGGCCTCAGGTTGAACTGCGACCGGACGGACGGATCCTGAAACGGACGGCTCCAGCTTTCAAAGCCGTCACAGGTCGTCCTGTTCAGCCGGGACCGGACGAGATTGAAAGAAATTCCCGTGCGAAAAGCGCCCGAGTAAGAGTGATAGAACGTCTGGCTACAGAGACTTCAGGAGAGAAGGAGAAAACAAATGGCTAAGTTTTGCAGACTCAGCGAACGTCAGTGTTGGTGCAGTTGGGTTTTACGGATTGCCTGTGTGGCTGTTCCTTTTGCGGCTCTCTTTTTTGAAGCAGGCCTGAATCTTCAAACCCGACGCAATGATTATGAACTGATCGAACTGAATGACCAGCGCAATTTACTGGAAACAGAGTTGTTGAAGCAGAATTCACTGCTCTCCCAGGTGAAGCCCAAGGATTTTCTGGATGGGAAAGCGACTGAACTGGGATTGCAGAGCCCCGATGTGGATCAGTACAAACTCGTACAATATCGTGAAGTACCGAAACGGGCTCCGGCTTTTCGACTCGATCACATGCAACTCGCACCGGGTTCGCCACCAGCCACTCCCATTCTCAGAATGGAAATGGCTCATCGTCCGGAATCAGAGACCCCTCCCCCCACTCCTGTGGCACCCATTCGTCCACAGACAGCCGTAGAACCTGTGGTGCTTCCTTCTCCCGTGGTTCCCCGGGAAGAGATAGTGGAAGAAGATCCGGAATTGTCCTATATGAATGAAACTGCAGTATTTGCTCAGTTATAGCTCTGGAGAGGGACGGTGAGAAGTTTTTGGCTCAGCCGTTCGGTTAAAGACCAGGGAGGTCACGGTTCATGCGTTTACCCCGTTTTCTCAAATTTGAGCAGGATCCTTCGTTAACCTATAAAACTGTGTCGCAACATCATCTGCGTTCCTCCATTGTCGGTGCGGGGCTTTTGTTGCTCGCTTTCATCGTTACCTGTTTTCTCATCTACACGCATTTCTTTCCCCGTGAAAAGATGAGCTTTGAAGACGACAGACATATTGGCAGTCTCTATATCAAATACCCCCGGGGAGAAATTTTTGACCGTAATGGCATCGTTCTGGCCACCAATACAACTGTCCCCACTCTGCAGGTGGATCCCAGGCTGGTTGAAAATGAAGAGATTCTGGCGGCCTTTCTCAGCCCCTATCTCAATATGTCCATAGAAGAACTGATGCCCCGTCTGGCCAAGTTCGATGCACAGGGTGGCGAACGGAAAATGAATACCATCAAACGATGGCTCACCCACCTCAGCCAGGAAGACCTGAATCATATTCTGGCTCAGTCAAAGGGTCTTTCCATTGCAGAAGATCCTCTGCGCTTTTACCCTCATAAGGACAGTGCTTCGCACCTGCTGGGTTTTGTCAATCGCATGGGAGAAGCGAGCGAAGGGCTGGAGCTTGCCTTTGATGAATACCTGCATCCCCGCATAGGTGAAATCAAGGCCCGGAAAGACCATAAACGCCGCCTTCTTCCTTCGAGTCTGCTTTCCTATCAGGAACCGGAGGGCGGTGACAGAGTGCAGATTACTGTCGACATCAACATGCAGCACACTCTGGAACGCTGTCTGGATACACGGATGGAGGAAGTGGGTGCCAAGGCGGCCATGGGCATCCTCATGGATCCCCATTCCGGAGCCATTCTCGCCCTGGCCAACCGGCCCGCCTTCGATCCGAACCGCTACGGTGACTTTGATCCTGAATTGCGCAAGAACCGTGTGGCACTGGACGGCTTCGAACCGGGCTCCGCCTTTAAAATCGTCGTCACCTCCGCCGCTCTGGAAACGCATCTGGTTTATCCTGAAGAAATGATTGATTGCGAAAATGGCGGCTTCAATCCTTATGGGCACTACATCAAAGACTTCTATAACCTCGGTGTGATCCCCTTCTCCTATGCTTTTGCGAAATCCAGTAACGTGGCCATGATCAAACTGGGCAAGCGTCTGGGACCGGAACGCATGGATGAATGGATCCGCCTGTATGGCTTCGGAAAAAGATGTTCTCCTGACTTCAAACATGAGGGAACGGGTATCCACCATGCCCGGGAAAAATGGTCGCGTCTGACCATGGGCTCTCTTCCCATGGGCCAGGAAATCAACGTTACAATGCTCCAACTTGCCCGAGCTTTTGCTGTCATTGCCAATGGGGGTTTTCTCGTGGAACCGTATTTTGTGGAACAGGCCGTAAATATCTATGGCGAGCCCACTTACAGCCATACGCCCGAGCCGCCCGTACGCATTCTCTCGCCGGACACAGCCAACACGATGGTGGAGCTCAGCCACCGGGTTGTTCTGGAAGGCACGGGCACAACGGCCAACATTCCTGAATTCCGGGTCGGCGGTAAAACAGGAACAGCCCAGATAGCCCGCACAGACGGGAGAGGATATTACAAGGACCGGTATACAGCCGTATTTGCCGGATTCGCCCCCATCTCTTCGCCCAGCGTAGTGGCTGTTATCGTGGTGCAGGAGCCGTCCATCCGTCAGCGATGGGGCGGATTCGTCTGCGGCCCTGTTTTTAAAGAAGTGGTGAAGGATGCGCTCATCCGTCTGGGTGTCCCGGAAGATCCTGTGGTCAATCCGGACAATCCGAGCATGGAACCTGTCAGGAAAACAGCCGAAAAAGAAGAGGATCGATCCCGGGAAAAGGCTTCAGAAGAGGCCATTCTGCTGGCGGCCATGGCGGAAGAGGAAGATGCGGATACCATTTCTCCTCCTCCTGATCCTGCTGATATTGATGACAATCTTGATGCCCTGCTCCTCAGCCTGGACGGAACTTCTCTCATCACCCGGCCCATGGCTGAAAAAGGTGATGAAAAAGCCATGCCTGATCTTCTGGGAAAAACCAAATCTCAGGTACGCATGGAATTGCAGCGACTGGGCATTGTCTTGGATGCACAGGGAGTGGGCTGGGCCGTGGAACAGGAGTTTCCGCCGGGCCTGTCCACAGAAGGTGTAAAGGTTTGCAGCATTCTCTTTGCCGATAAAATATCACAGGTCAGCCAGGAGGAAACTGATGACACTGGATGAACTGACTGCTTTACTGAGTATCCCTTCGCTGAGTGCGAATGGGGACTTTGATTCCATAACGGAAGACTCCCGCAAGGTTCGCACAGCCTCTCTTTTTGTGGCCATAGACGGGAACAAATCCGATGGCCATGATTTCGCTGAAGAGGCCGTGGCCAAAGGAGCCGTGGCTGTATTGGGCAATAAAGCAGGCATCCGGGAAATTGCCGGAAGTCCTTATATCTATTATGACCGGCCCCGCCGCGCTGTGGGACTCATTGCCCAGGCACTGGCCGGCTTCCCGTCCAGAGATCTCTGTGTCATCGGAGTGACGGGAACCAATGGCAAAACCAGCACCTGCTGCCTCGTCCGGCAGATTCTGAATCATACGGGATTTTCCTGTGCGAATATCGGCACGCTGGGCTATGATCTGCCTCAGAGTCAGACAGCCGCTTCCCATACGACCCCTTTCGGCGAAGAGCTGGCAAGCCTCCTTGCCCGGGCAAAAGAACAGGCTTGCACCCATGTGGTCATGGAAACGAGTTCCCATGCGCTGGAACAGGGACGTGTGGCCGGTATCGAATTCAATATCGGCGCTTTCACAAATCTCACGCAGGATCATCTGGATTATCATGAGACCATGGAATCCTATCGTGATGCGAAGCTCCTCCTTTTCGAGGAACTGCGTCGTAATCATCAGGATCCGGAAGGCAAAAGGCCTTGTTTCACTGTAGTCAATCGGGAAGATCCCACGGCTCAGGATTTTATCAATGCTTTCCCGGAGGGCTGTATCACCTTTGGAAAAGGCGGAATGGTGAAGGCCAGACATCTCACAGTGGATATACAGGGCGCTGCTTTTACGCTCGTGACACCGGAGGCATCAGCTGCGGTAAAGCTGTCTCTCATCGGAAAGCACAATGTACAGAATGCGCTCTGTGCCGCAGCCATCTGTCACGGGGCGGGTATTCCTCTGGAAAAGATTGTATCCGGTCTTGAATCACTCAAATCCGTTCCCGGTCGGATGGAAACAGTCGGGACAGGCCATTCCTTTCAAGTCGTCGTGGATTATGCCCATACAGACGATGGCTTGCGCAATGCCCTGCAGGCCGCCAGAGCTGTCTGCCCGGGCAAACTCATTGTGGTCTTCGGCTGTGGCGGCGACAGAGACAAAGGGAAAAGGCCCAAAATGGGTGCTGTCGCCGCGGAACTGGCCGATTTCGCCATACTCACCTCAGACAATCCCCGCACGGAAGAACCCTGCCGCATTCTGCTGGATGTGGAGGTGGGTCTTCAGCGCAAACAGAAATATAAAGGTGATGATTATTGGGTCATCGAATCCAGGCTGGAAGCCATTGAGGCCGCCATTTCGCTGGCCCGACCCGGTGATCTTATCCTGATTGCAGGCAAAGGCCACGAAGATTATCAGATTATCGGAACGGAACGCCGTCATTTCGATGACAGGGAAGTGGCCCTGGCCGCATTGAAAGCATTGTCATCATGAGTCTCTGTTATACACTTGATGAAGCAGCCGTCCTTCTGGGGCTCCATCTCAACATGGAGGCGCCCGAAGACAGCGTCATCAAAGGGGTTTCCACAGACACGCGGACACTCCGGCCCGGCGATTTGTTTTTCGCGCTCAATGGCGAAAACTTCAGGGGCGATGACTTTGTGGAAGAGGCTTTTCGAAAAGGAGCTGTCGCCGCTGTTACAGAAGGCCTCAATCATTCGGGGCCAGTCTTTCAGACCTCCTCCCCCTTGACGGCTCTGCAGCAGATGGCGAAGGAACATCGCAAGCAGTGTCCCGCTCGGATTATCGGAATCACGGGCTCATGCGGCAAAACGACCGCCAAGGACATGCTTGCCACTCTCCTCAGTTCCGAGTATCTCGTGGAGAAAACACAGGGCAATCTGAACAACGATATCGGCTGTCCTTTGTCGCTATTCCGGCTTTCCCGGGCAACCCATTTCGGGATCATCGAACTGGGCGCGAATCATCCGGGAGAAATCAGAATGCTCGCTCAGCTGGCCCGACCCGAAGAAGGCGTGGTCACTCTCATCGCCCCGGCCCATCTGGAAGGCTTCGGCACTGTTGAAGGGGTGGCCCGCGCCAAAAGTGAACTCATGGAATCTCTCCCCCACTCCGGCTGTTTCTATGTGAATATGGATGATCCCTGGTGTCGGCGCATGGGCGAAGATTTCCGGGGCGAGTCCATCCGTTTCGGTACAGGCGGCGATGTATATCTGAAAAACATTGATTTCGATGATGACGGTGAGATGGTATTGAAGATACATCCCATCGGCACCCTGCGTCTCCCGCTGCGGATCCGCGCCCACGTGTCCCATGTGCTGCTGGCCGTGGCCGTGGGGCTGCGACACGGGATTCTTTCTTTTGAAGAACCCCTGAGGGAAGCATGCCTTCTCGGTGCCCGTTTTCAAGAAAGTATATTTCAGGGCATACAAATCCTCGACGACAGTTACAACGCAAATCCCACAAGCATGAAAGCCGCTCTGGAAGGGCTGCGCGATTATCCCGGGAAACGGAAAATCGCCATTGTGGGTGATATGTATGAGCTCGGCGATACAGCGAAACTGCTGCATGAGAAAATCGGCTCTTATGCCGCCTCCCTCTCTCTCGATGCTCTTCTCGCGCTGGGTGAATACGGGCCAGCTCTGGTCGCCCGGGCACAGGCCGAAGGGCTGACGGAAGCACGGGCCTGCGACAGCCACGGAGAAGCGGCGCAATGGCTGCTTGATCATGCCCGGGAAGGTGATGTGTTGCTCTTCAAAGGATCCCGGGGAATGAAAATGGAAAGTGTTTTTGAACAATGGAAGGCTCTGGTCTCTTCTCAACAGTGACGGATTAATATCATGGCATATTGGTTGTCCATATTATTGAAAGCCCAGGTGGGATTCACCAATGTATTCGGATATCACACAGTCCGTGCAGGCGGAGCGGCCTTTACGGCATTCTTCCTTTCCGTGCTCATGGGACCGGCCATCATACGACGGCTCCGGCAATTGAAAGTGGGACAGTATATCCGGGAAGACCATGTGGAAAGCCTGCACAAGCTGCATAAGGATAAAGCCGGAACACCCACCATGGGCGGGCTCATGATCATTGTCTCCACCCTGTCGGCACTGCTTCTCTGGGGACGGCTCTCAAACCGCCTGCTCTGGATCGCAATGCTCGTGCTGCTGGTCATGGGCATGCTGGGGTTCATGGATGATTTCATCAAGCTCAAACGGAAACACAATGCCGGACTCAGTGCCCGTGCCAAATTCGCCGGACAGATCCTGACGGGCTTGCTGCTGGGTATTTATCTGGTGAACAACCCCATTACAGTGAGCGAATCCTATGTGCAGGCCCGTGATGTGATTGACTGGCCGGGGCTCGAATCCACGCTGGCGGGAGTCACCGAGAGAAGCCAGTCCCCCGATGTGCAGAAAATATGCGGGCTTCTCTCAGAGGAATGCCGTAGCGTTATCCAAGGCAAGAATAATGAAGCCCTGATTAGCGATGAAGAGCAGGAAACAGTTTTAAATGAATTGAATATCCTGCTGAGCAATGTCGATCTTTATGAGGAGGCTCTCTGGCATGATATGGCTGTCAATCCGGAAGGGCGGCGCCTTCTTGAGACTTCTCCCCGGGAAATGAACGAACGGGACCTCATCCGTTTCAATCGCCTCCTTCTTGAGCGGAGCTTTTCAGGAATGATTGCAGAAAGTATCTCCAATCTTCATACGAAACTGGGCGTACCGGGCTTCAAAGATCTGTTCATCCCGCTGGGGATTGTTTATATTCTATTCGTCACACTGGTCATGGTCAGTATCACCAATGCCGTGAATCTGACCGACGGACTGGACGGGCTCGCCACCGGGGTGTCCATTATTTCCATCCTGGCCTATGCAGCCATCGCTTATATCATCAGTCGAGCCGACTGGTCGCGCTATCTCTTTCTGATTTATGTGCCTGAAGCAAGCGAGCTTTTCGTCTTCGGGGCTGCTCTCCTCGGTTCAGGCCTGGGATTTTTGTGGTTCAACGGGCATCCCGCTGAAGTATTCATGGGCGATACGGGCTCGCTCGCACTGGGCGGCGCTATCGGAGCGCTGGCTTTGCTCACAAAACAGGAACTGCTCCTGCCGCTTGTGGCGGGTTTATTTGTCGTGGAAGCGGCAAGTGTGGTTATCCAGGTGCTTTCTTTCAAGCTCACCGGAAAACGGGTCTTCCGCATGGCGCCGCTGCATCACCATTTTGAACTGGGCGGCTGGTTGGAAAGCAAAGTGACCTTGCGCTTCTGGATTCTGGCCTTTCTTTTCGCCATTCTCAGTCTCGGCACACTGAAACTCCGTTAAAAAAACTGAAAGCTGTCATGATTCTGAAAGATAAAGATATCCTTCTTGTCGGTCTCGGACGCTCTTCCGTCGCTGCGGCGCGGCTGGTGCTCCGGGAAGGAGGAAGGCCCTTTATCAGTGAGAGAAATGAGAGTAGATCATTGACGCCCTGGCTGGAAGACTGTGAACGCCATGGCATTCCCGTGGAAACTGGCGGGCACCACTCCCCTCTTTTCAATCAGGCTCACACAATTGTTATCAATCCGGGAGTGCCTCTGGCTGCGCCCTGTCTGGACTTGCCCAAATCGAAGGGCATCCCCATTATGGGAGAACTGGAGCTGGCCTCCCGCTTCAATCGCTCGAAAATCATTGCAGTGACGGGAACCAACGGAAAGACCACAGCCACTTCCCTGCTCCAGGCTATCATCAATGAATGCGGTTATTCTGTTGCACTGGCCGGGAACACACACACAGCCTGGTCTGAAGTGATGCTCCGGGAAAAACAGCCGGACTATACAGTGCTCGAAGTAAGCAGCTATCAGCTCGAAACCGTCCACGAATTTCATCCGCATATCGCCGTCGTTCTGAATCTTTCTGCGGATCATCTGGCACGCCATGGCAACCTGGAAAATTATGGAGCCGCCAAAGCCCGGATATTCGCCCGACAGAGCGAAGGCGATACGCTGATCCTGAACAGAGATAACGCATTCATGAACTCCTGGCCCCTTCCGGAAGATATAAACACCGTCTTTTTTTCCACTGAAAAAAACAGGATCCGGGAGGGATGGTATTACGATGACAATGCCTTTTATTTTAAAGGTGAAACCAAAGCGCTGATTCAGGACTCTCCCCTGCCCGGAAGGCACAACAGGGAAAACACAGTGGCCATGCTCGCTGTGGCACACAGTCTGAATCTGGACTGGGAGAAAGTGATACAGGCGATCCGCCACTTCTCCGGCGTGGAACACCGTCTTGAATTTGTGGCTTCCATAGACGGAATAAACTATTTCAATGATTCCAAATCAACCAATGTGGACAGCCTCCGGGTGGCTTTGGAAAGTTTCACTTGTCCCGTGGTGCTCATTGCCGGCGGACAGGGCAAGGGCGACAGTTATGAAGCTCTCTTCCCTCTCATGAAAGAACGGGTGAGCACGCTCATCGCCATGGGAGAAGAGGCGCCTCTGCTGGAGGGAATATTTTCAACCCTTCTCCCCGTCTGTCGGGCTGCGTCCATGGAGGAGGCCCTTCAAAAAGCCCGGGGTGCAGCGAAAGAAGGTTTTGCTGTTTTGCTTTCTCCGGCCTGTGCGAGTTTTGACTCGTATGCCAACTATGAGGAACGGGGACGACATTTTAAAGCGTGTGTAAAACTTTTCCAGTCGGAAGACTGTGGACAAGAGGACAAATAGAAATGAAACGAGAGATCAACACACTGGTACTGACAACTTTGATTCTGCTCGCATTGGGCGCACTCATGATATACAGCATCGGCGGCCTGCGGACAGGAGCGGCGGGCAGGATACTGCCTAAACATATGATTTTTCTTGTAGTCGGCCTGATGGGATTTGTGGTCATGATCAATTTTGACTACCATATCCTGAGCAACAAGATAATACGACGCTGTTTTTTTGTGGGGACTCTCATATTGATCATACTTCCTTTTGTGCCGGGTATCGGGGTGGAGATGGGCGAAGCGCGGCGATGGATCGGACGGCAATCGCTCAGTTTTCAGCCTTCAGAACTCGCTCGATTCACCTTGGTCCTCATATTGTCCTTCCAGCTTACCAAACATCAGGAAAATCTTCACAAGATAACACACAGCATTATCATGCCCGTGCTCATACTGCTTCTTTATGGCGGCATCGTCTTTTTTCAAAAAGATATGGGAATTCCTTTTATCATGGCCGTTACAACCATGGTCCTTCTCTGGAACGCTCGGGTAAAAATTATCTATCTCATATTTACAGGAGTTGCGGGAGCCGCCGCCCTGCCTTTTCTTATCCGTTCCCAGGGATATCGCAGCTCGCGAATTCAGGTCCTGATGAATCCCTGGATTTCCCGGGATGATCGAGGCTATCAGCTCATCCAATCACTCTCCGCATTTTATCAGGGAGGCTTCTCGGGAAGCGGCGTGGGCTATGGCGAACAGAAACTGGGCTATCTGCCCGCAGCCCATACAGACTTTATTTTCGCCATGATCGGAGAAGAACTGGGACTCATCGGAACCATCTTTGTCATCGTCCTCTTTACAGTGCTGCTCATTGCCGGCATACGTGTTGTTCTCGGAGCACCCGATTTATTCGGCTCTCTCCTCGCAAGCGGCATTACAACACTCATTGTGTTCCAGGCCTTTTTTGTCATGCTCGTCAACCTGGGATTCCTCCCCACAAAAGGACTTCCCCTGCCCCTGGTCAGCTACGGCGGTTCCTCCCTCGTAATCAATCTGTGGATGATGGGTATTCTGGTCAATATAGCCAGACAGGCTCAGCTGAGTGAGACGCCTGTGAAAAAAGATATTACCGTGAGTCTGTGGAAAAGACCGCTCTTCTGGATCTTTCAGCCCAGGCCCCTGAAAATCACCTGAACCTGAAGCCCACACCAATCAACGCTGGCCTTCGGCGTAACGCAACGCCTCTTTCATCCAGCCCAGAGCGGCCACAATGTTCTCCGTCTCTTCATAGCCATAGGACAAACGCAACTGACGCTGGCCTTTTTCTTTGGTGAAGCCCAGAGGATGCACACAGAACTCACCGGGTATATAGATGACCCGGGGATGAAGCGCACCGGACTCACCATCCACCAAAGGATCGCCTGTTGTCCGTGACAGGAAATTAAAAAAAAGCGAAGCACTGTGGGTCGCTGTTTCCTGGAAGGTCAGATAGTAATAGAAGCCCGCCGTACCGCCACGCACTTCCTCCAGCCAGGGACCCAGGATCTCATGGATTGCCTGACCCACCACCAGGCTTTTCTCTCTATACCCTTCCTTCACGCGCATCACCTGATCGCGCATATGACGACGGAGCATGACAGCCGCCATCTCCTGGTTCAGCAATGGAGCACTGAAACCCACGTCACTCGTCTTCTGAACCAGTGCCTGCATAAGCGCACCCGCCTGGCCGACCATGAAACCGATGCGCAAGGCCGGAGCAAGTACCTTCGACAAGGTGCCGATTTCATAGACAGGCGCTTCAGGCACCTCCACCAGCGCTGACCGGGGAACTTCAGCATCCGGATCATGAATCAGCCATTCATAGGCCTGATCAAAAAAAATGGGACAGCAACGCCCGAGCCGGGCCGACCATTCCGCCGCAAGCTCAGCCAGACCAAACCTGTACTCGTTGCATAAGACCGTTCCGCTGGGATTGTTCACCGTCACCACATAGAAAAAAGAAAGCCGCTCCGACAAAGGCCCCAGCTGATCGAGAATATTGCGAACAGCAGCAGGATTCAAACCACCCGCTTCTTCAGGCACGGCTATGACATCGAAGCCTTTACGCTCAAGATGATCACAGTAAATATAATACAAAGGATCGGCTGTGATGACGATACCCGGCTCCATGATATCTGCCAGCGCGTCCAGAATACTCGTCGCGCCACTGGGACCGATGACCAGCTCCAGCCGGGCCATCACCTCCTCAGTCATCCCGCCGATGCCTTCAGACACATGATAATCACGCAAGGCCTGAATCAGACCGGGAGCTCCCTGCGGCCCTCCATAATTGAAGGCCTGCCGGAAAATCTCGGGATTGGCTGCGATCTCCCCCATCACCTCCGACAACAAGGCCGTGGGAATGGTCTTCTCATTCACATAACCCACACCAAGATTGATGTCAACACCATCACGAAAATCTGAGGCGAAAGAAGCCATCATCTCATTGACGGGAGAAGGCTTCACTGATTCACGACCATAACGAGAAAAAGAAAAATCCATAGCTGAAAACTTTGCTGGTTGAATGAATAATGAAGACCTGTAACACTATCAGATTATGACAAAGACAACAGCAGGAAACAAGAGGAACGGGGCGAGGGAATGCATTTTTTTCACCACAGAGGCCCAGAGAGCACAGCGCTGCATAGCCGCAACCAAATGATCTTTTCAAATTGAACCACGGAAACCACGGAACACACGGAAAAACAACTGTACGGCATAAAAAGACCTATAGTTTTAACACCTCCACTATGTCAACTTTGTCCACTGATTCACCATAAATGCCCCGACCCCAGCCCGAGCCTATCCCACATCCGTGCGATCCGACTGATCCGACCGATCTGGCATGAGCACTGGACGAGGGGCAGTAGGGGCACGGCATGCCGTGCCCAATTCAACCAAAGCCCCAAAGTTTATTTCATATCCTCGCCGCTTATCAGTTTTTAAGACGCTCCCGTTCTTTTCCTAAAATCTCAGACAAATAAACACCTGTTTCCAACGTTTCTTCCAGAAATTTTCTTCCATAAAATTCAACGCCATTGGCCACAGTCAATTGCTGTGCACCCTTCGTTAGTTCTGCATTGGTCACTATAGCTGTTGAAAATTTACAATTATATCTTTCTTCATAAAAACCTACCGCCGCCAGAACCTCGCCGACAACGCTGCTTCCCAGTTGTCCTTTGATCTTTTTGACCTGTAGCAGAACATTTTTCGTTTCGCCAAAACAAATCACATCAGCCCCTCTGTCATTTGATTGACGCGTGACTTTGGTTTGAAATCCCTTCTTCTCAAAAAGCATTGCACAGGCTGATTCAAAAAGGTGTGGATTCAAGTTTATCAGTTTATCGTAGCATAAAGCTTCACTATGTTCTATAATGATATTTACATCAACATTTACAGCACATTTTACTATCTGCGTTCGATATTGGACGGCTACAGCCGTTACATCGTAGATTAGGAAATCGCTTGAAGTTGACTGAAATCGATATCGGAATTTTACTGTAGTGGCGCACAAAAACTTTCCTGATGCGAAACTGCGTATCATCTCGAATAATAATCCACATTTCATCTCCAGGAATCTCAAGGAATTTGTCCGAATTAGCGGCATGACCCATGTGCGCGCGTCCCCATATTATCCGCGGAACAACGGTAAAATTGGTCACTGACACTGCTTGCTCAAAAGCGAATGTATCCGACCGGATATTCCCTGTCCTTAGAGAATGTACGACGCCACACAGAACAATATATTGAGCATTACAACAAACAACTATTGCACAATGCCACAGGCTATGTCAGGCCCGAGAAAAAACTGGAAAGTCGAGAGCATATGATCTTTCAGTAATGCGAAAGAAAATTCCAAGAAGCACGGGAAAAAGAAAGATCAGATGACAAACCACTGGGAAAAAAGCATTATGTTGCGTATTATGAAAGTTTTTTGCTACGCTGACGTTGTCGGCGGAAGCGGAGGGAGGCTATACTGGGGAGCAACTTTCCAAGGAAAAACCCGATGTAGTTCATCAGGACAATGTGCTCGGGAAGGGACACTTGACCTTTCCCGCCTCTCATACCCATCTGATGATAGATCTGCTATGCCTGAAAAAACGCAAAAAAGTCATGCGTTAACCTGTGTCCAGAAAACCGGCCCCAGTACAAGCTTTGTTAAACCCGTAGTTCCTCTCTTTTGTTTTAAATGTACTTATGTTTTCAGTTAATTTCAACGAATAAACAGCAACGCTCCCATTCCAAAAACCTTCATATTACGAAAGGAGAACAAATGTCACAAAAAAATATTCTTCGTCAAGCAGTAAAAGAATTGTTGGAATCATTCCTCAGCGAAGTAAAAAATTATTCGGTCGATAATTTTTTGAAAACTAATGTTGACCCGTTTCGCTTTGCTTTTAATGCCGCATTATGGGGTGAAGCTCAAACAATTAAAATGGAAATTGAGCACAAGCTTGCAATGAAACTGGAAAATATGATTGGCAAATTTCATGAAGATTATCTAGGTAATGCAATACATTTACCTACATTATCGCAATGGGAAAAGGTCACACCGGGAAAAATACCAGGAATTGATATTGTTAACAAAAAATTAAACATTTATCTTCAACTAAAAAGTAAACACAACTCTATGAATTCTTCTTCATCTGGAAAATTGAGAGATGAGTTAGAAAGTCTTACCAAAACATTGACTAAGCCTTATACTGTAGGTTGTGGTTGGGTAATTGCATCGCCAAAAAAGAAATGCATTGGAGAGGATAAGATATCTTCTGTAGGATCAATTTTTAAAGGAAAAGCACTATATGAATATATAACCGGCGACAAAGATGAAATGGACACTGTTATGACAGATTTCACAACAATACTGTCAGACGAAATCAAAACTATTAACATGCTTCAACTTGTAGAAAGATCAACAAAAAAAGTATTTGACGATCTTACCATGCTAGCAAAGTCTGATTCATCCACAATCGCTGAATATCTGTACAATCAAGCTGTAGGCTAATATTTTATGATGAGCACTCTGTAAACAATTCTAATTGGTTTTGTTCAGCTGATCTCCTAAGAAAGTCTTGTAGCCACATATCATCGGAAGTATTACAATATCGCGAATATTGGAAATTTGGATAAGTCACAATCTTTGCGCCTTGATCGTGTGCTACGAGTGTACGCCCTACAGCTTCGCCCAAACTAACTGGAACTGCATTTCCAATCTGACGATATTGATCAACAAGTGATCCAGCAATAACCCAATCATCAGGAAACTCTTGTATCCTTTTATATTCTTGGACACTCAAAGGTCTATCCTCTTCTGGATGAGCCAAGTCTGTCGCAGGCATAGCAGGATGTGTTACTAAAGTCGGAGATGGTTTATCCCATGCCAATCTTCTTAAGAAACCTGTTTTACCTCCTCCAACATAATATGCCCTACCTAAGGCCTCTTTTTGAAGTGGTTCAGGAAGATTTCTCCAGTTTTGGCCAGCTGTTAAAAGGCGATAAAATCGAAGGCGTTTCTCAGGAAATGGTATAAACAGAGCCTCCTTATATGAGAGCCCATCTACGGCTTCTCTAAATGTTTTCCATTTGGGAAGATTATAGTCACCAGTCTCAGAACATGTCGGTGAGAGGTACGGCATGGCTTCTCGATCCCGCGAACACAGAAGTATTACTCGTTCCCGTACTTGTGGCGTCCCAAAATTCGCTGCATTGTATAAATTAAAAGATACTGAATACCCCCCTTTTTTCAACTGACTCAATATGTGGAAGAGAGCACCTCCTTTTTCTTCGTCCGGGGTTAAAGGAGGAAATCCAAAGCCTCGTTTGTTATGTGGACGATGAGCTAAAGGGGCTGAAAGCAAACCTCTTACATTTTCAATCATTGCGTATTTAGGTCGTATTTCTAAAATAATATCAATGTATTTAAGGAAAACGTTTCCTCTTTCGTCTTCAAATCCGCGACGATTCCCTGCTGTGCTGAACGCTTGGCAGGGAGGTCCTCCAGCTATTAAATCGACCTCTTGTGATTTGTTTATACCAGCATGCGCTAAAAGATCCGCAGCACTGTAATTACGAATATCCCCAACAACGGGCAAGGATGGTCTGTTAGCTTTGATTGTTTGTTTACATTTAGGATCAATTTCAGACGCTAAAACAATTTCTAAACCCGCTTTTTCCAAACCAATATCAAGTCCCATCGCACCTGAAAAAAAACTCATTACACGCATACGCTTGTTGCATTTTAGTTTATTATTATTTCTTTTCTGATCAATCAAATGCCCATCTGTTTCCAATGTCTTGCTCACTATTTTTTTATGCATCTTAAAATTCCTTTACAAATATGCGGTAATACAAACAAAGCAACTTTCAACGAAAATAAAATAGGTGGTCACCTGTCTGCGCCAATTCTATGGCAAACTCGATACTTTAATTTAAACATGCACACACATTGTACTGAAAATAATATCAGGTGTCAAGACACAGTGTCAACCTCCAAATTTTGATCCATATCCAGTGGAGCTTCTGCATCATGCGCTTACATCTGGAAATGTATGGATCTCCTGATCCTTGAGGTATTGATAAGCTTTTATTATACATGAACATATTAAAGGCAATTGAAAGCCAGATCCAAGCAGGAGCTATACGCCAAGACAAAGGTACACTATAATAACAAGAATATTCCAAATCTCCTGAAACTGTTTTCTTTCCTACTGCGGGTTCTTCACCATAATAAAAATTTTTAGACAGTGTTTTTCCATCACGGTTCTGGCCCTGTGTACTTTGGTACTGGCGGATTGTACCACGGGGGACCAAAGGAGAAGGACTCGAAGGCTTCTCAGAGTCCGAGAAAGCCAGGTCTGCCGACTATCTCCAAAGTGACAATGTCGCATCCGGTGTTATCAGCGGGAGCTAGCCTCAGGGCATATTAAACGAGACATGGGGCGATCACTTATCCCTGAGGAATCGGACGTTTCTGCGAGAGACTTTGCTTAGAGTCAAGATATTCATATGTAGTCTAAGGATACACCCTATTTCCTCGTCCCAGCCGTCTTTGCCACGATGAATGCCAATGGGGACATTGGCGCTCCCACCTTATGCCAACTCTACGCCGGAAAGTATTCAAAGGAAAAACATGGCCCGGGAATTATAATAAAGAACTTGTGTCACTCTCCTATATGTTTGTCCACAGTTTACAGGGCTGGACACACGGCATCAGAGTTTTCTCCTCCGGCCAATGGCGAATACGGAAGCCATGGCCAGGGAGAGCAAGAGCATGTCTCCAACGGTATAACGGGCAAATTCACAGCCCAAACAGCTTGCGCGATAATCTGAAGAACTCATGGTGATACGACACCCACAGAAAGACAAAGCATTGGTTGCAGATCCTTCTGAATCATGGATATCTTCTCCTTCTACAGGATCACACTCACCTTCTAAAAGGTCTTCACCGTCGACAAGGTCTTCGCCTTCGACAA
>LSQX01021543.1_pt1 | contig 24788 bp, 15 predicted proteins | sample 654561 | NCBI WGS metagenome assembly LSQX01 (sample SAMN04489861, study PRJNA283612) | anaerobic digester metagenome | isolation source: 4 biogas reactors fed with cattle manure at either 37C or 55C with and... | place: Denmark: Kongens Lyngby | collected 2014
GTCGCACAGAAGACAGTCTGAAAGATCATAAAGGCGTACTTCGAAACGCCTGCCGGGAGAATATCCGCGTAGCTACCCCGACTCAAGAAATCGAATCCCCCGAAAAATGCGCCGGAACCCGCGAACATGATCCCGAACCCGAACAGCCAGAACAGGAGCGTTCCGATCGAGAAATCCATCATGTTCTTCATCAGGATGTTTCCCGCATTTTTGGCCCGGGTGAGGCCCGTTTCCACCATCGCGAACCCGGCCTGCATGAAGAACACCAGCGCCGCCGCGACCAGGACCCAAATTGTACTTACCGACGATAACATTGATCCACCTCCTCTTGATAAAAGAAAAGACGTCGGGCCGAAAAATCGGACACAACGTCTTTGTTTATGGGACAATATTACTCTCCTTCTGCCTTTCTGTCAATCATCTTTTGCAAGTTCATGTGTCGCTTCTTGCATTTCGTCAATGTGCTTGGTCATTGCGCGGCCTGTTTGCTTATATTTATGCAACCTGTCGCGCCGTATGTTGCGTTATCGTTATTGCGGCAGAAACGATTGCCCTGTCAGATAACAGTCACACGCACGAGCTGCGGCACGGCCCTCATGGATCGCCCAAACGACCAGACTCTGGCCTCTTCGGGCATCGCCCGCCGCGAATACCCCGGGAATATCGGTCTCATAAGCTCCGTTTACGGTCGATATGTTCCCCCTCTCGTTCCGCATTAATCCGGTACGCTCAAACATCGAATCCTCCGGACCCAGGAAGCCCATCGCAAGAAGAACCATATCAGCTTTCATTTCTGCTTCTGTACCGGGGACGGGAACCGGGCACATCCGACCTCTTTCATCGGGTTCCCATTTCACCCGAACGGTTCGAACGACGCTTACCGCCCCTCCTTTTCTACCCCCAAAAGAGGTCGCCGTCGTTTCCCATATCCTCGGATCCTCTCCGAATCTCTCGATTGCTTCTTCATGGCCGTAATCCGTCCTCAGGATGCGACGCCATTGCGGCCAAGGGTTATCGGGACTGCGATCAAGCGGAGGCTTCGGCATGATCTCCAGTTGACGGACGCTTTTGGCTCCGTGCCGCAAGCACGTCGCGACGCAGTCGGTACCGGTATCACCGCCGCCGATGATGACGACGTTTTTACCTTCTGCGCACGGGTCGGCGGTACAAGCACCATCAGCATCGATTGCGTCCGCCGGTGCGTCGTTCGGCGGCACCTCCTCCGCGGAGCGGCCGGGAATACTCGACGACCCGGAGGACAAAAGAGCTCGCGTATTCGCGGTAAGAAAGTCCATCGCAAAGTAAATGCCGGTCCGCTCACGTCCGGGAACAGACAGATCTCTGGGCTTCCCGGCACCGCAACAGAAAACGACCGCGCTGTTATCGGAAAGCAGCGTCTCAATCGGAATATCTACACCGGCCGCGACACCCGTAACAAAACAAATCCCGGATTGCTCCATCAGAGAAATCCGTCGAAGAACAATACTTTTATCAAGTTTCATGTTCGGGATCCCGTACATCAGGAGTCCGCCGGGGCGATCCGCCTTTTCATATACCGTGACATCGTGCCCCGCCCGATTGAGCTGATCGGCACAGGCGAGTCCCGCGGGACCCGAACCGACGACGGCGACTCTTTTCCCGGAGCGGACTTCCGGAACGTACGGCTCGACGATTCCGTCTTCGAAAGCCTTCTCGATAATGTGGACTTCATTTTGCTTGATGGTGACCATCGGATCGTTGATCCCGACCGTGCAAGCATCCTCACACGGAGCGGGGCACACCCGACCGGTAAATTCGGGAAAATTATTGGTTTTGGAAAGTCGCTCATACGCTTCTTTCCAGCGACCGCGATACAAGAGCTCGTTCCATTCCGGAATCAGATTGTTCAACGGACACCCTGAAACTGCACCGCCGTATACGATTCCGGTATGACAAAACGGGATCCCGCAGTCCATACAGCGTGCCGCCTGTCTTCTCTGCTTCTCATTCGAAAATATGCGATGAAACTCGCCGTAGTCCGCCATCCTCTCTCCGGGAAGACGATCCTCCGGAAGCTCTCTTTGATAGAGCATGAATCCGTCCGGTTTTGCCATGATCGATCCCTCCTAGCTTTTCGAGTCCACGGGAACCGCGGCAGTGTCCCGGAATATTTCTCTGAAAGCAGTCATCTCCGCGTCTTCCCTGCTCAGGCCGTCCCCTTCCGCTTTTCGGATGGCATCGAGCATACGCTCATACTCCGCCGGAACGATCTTTACGAAAAGCGATATATTCTCCTCGAAATTTTCCGATATCTCCCCGGCCTTCGGGCTATCCGTATACTGCCGATGTTTCTCAATTAAAGCTCGAAGATCCTCGATTTCTTCCGGATCGCTCACTTCGCACAAGCGCACGAGCTCCGTGTTACAGGAAGAACGGAATTTCCCCTCCGGATCGTACACATACGCGATTCCTCCGGACATTCCCGCCGCGAAATTGCGACCGGTTTTTCCGAGAATGATCACTTTGCCTCCGGTCATATATTCACAACCGTGATCTCCGCAGCCCTCGACGACCGCCGAGGCCCCGCTGTTGCGGACGCAGAACCGTTCGCCCGCCGTACCGCGGATGAAGGCCTCTCCCGAGGTCGCACCGTAAAGCGCCGTATTGCCGATCGCCACTCCGCTGTTTTCGGGCCGGGTCGAACCGGGGTGTCTGTGAACAGCGATCCTTCCGCCGGATAACCCCTTCCCGAGGTAGTCATTCGCGTCGCCGTGCAAAACCAGTGTGAGTCCGGGCGGGATAAACGCACCGAAGCTTTGCCCGGCAGACCCGGTGAAATCCAACCGGATCGTATCGTCCGGGAGCCCCGCGCTTCCGTATTTTGCGGTAATTTCCGCACCCAGCTGAGTCCCGACCGCCCGGTTCACGTTATGAACCTCCAGCGAAGCCGTCACGCGACTCTTCTCGGACAGCGCCTTCTCGCACAAGGGGATCAGGATCCGGTGGTCAAGTGTGTCTTCCAGATGGTGTTCTTGTGCCTGTGTACGCCGAATCGCTCTTCCCTCACGGGTCGGCGGCATGTAGAGAATTTGGGACAGGTCGATTTTGGCGGCTTTTCGAAAAGCGACGGTCCGAAGCGGCCGAAGAAGTTCCGATCGGCCGATCATCTCGTCCATCGTCCGAAACCCGTGTTCCGCCATATATTCCCGGACCTCCATTGCGATGAAACGCATGAAATTGACGACGTATTCCGGCTTCCCCGCAAACTTTCCCCTGAGCTTCGGATTCTGTGTCGCCACGCCCACCGGACATGTGTCGAGATTACATACGCGCATCATCACACAGCCGAGTGTAACCAACGGCGCGGTTGCGAACCCGAACTCCTCGGCACCCAGAAGCGCCGCGACGATCACATCTCTTCCGCTCAAGAGTTTACCGTCCACCTCGACCGTGATCCGGCTTCGGAGGTCATTGAGCAGAAGTGTCTGCTGGGTTTCCGCCAACCCAAGCTCCCAGGGAAGCCCGGCATTCCGGATACTCGTTCTCGGCGACGCACCGGTCCCGCCGTCATATCCGCTGATCAGAACGACATCGGCCCGTCCCTTGGCGACGCCCGCCGCGACGGTTCCGACCCCTGCCTCCGACACCAGTTTTACACTGATCCGCGCGTATTTGTTGGCGTTTTTCAAGTCGAAAATCAGCTCTGCCAAATCCTCGATCGAATATATGTCATGATGCGGCGGCGGCGAAATCAATCCGACTCCCGGTGTGGAGTGACGCGTTTTCGCGATCCACGGATATACCTTTTGTCCGGGCAATTGTCCGCCCTCACCGGGCTTTGCGCCCTGTGCCATCTTGATCTGAAGTTCCTTCGCGCTGAAAAGATATTCCGACGTAACGCCGAAACGCCCCGACGCGATCTGCTTGATCGCACTGTTTTTAAGATCTCCGTTCGGAAGGATCCGAAACCGCTCCGGGTCCTCTCCGCCCTCTCCCGAGTTGCTCTTCCCGCCGAGACGATTCATCGCGATCGCCAGGGTCTCGTGTGCTTCGCGGCTGATGGATCCGTAGGACATCGCACCGGTTTTGAATCGTCGTACGATTCGTTCGACCGGTTCGACCTCTTCGATCGGAACGGAGTCCTTGGTCGGAACAAACTCCAGAAGACCGCGAAGCGTGCAGGCGCTCCGGCTCCTGTCATTGACAGCCTTGGTGTATTTCCTGAAAAGCTCATAATCGCCGGAACGCACCGCCTGTTGGAGCAAGCACACCGTCTCGGGATTAATCATATGATATTCTCCGTCTTTTCTCCATTGAACAAATCCGCCGGACGAAAGACCCGGGTCCGTCTCGTTTCTCGTAAAAGCGGCGGCGTGACGAATCGCGGTTTCCACGGCGATCTCCCGGATCCCGATTCCGCCGATCCGGCTTGCCGTCATCGAGAAATATCTGTCTATCACCTCCGGACCGATACCGAGCGCCTCGAAATTCTGGGAACCGCGATAACTCTGCATCACCGAAATCCCCATTTTCGAGAGGATCTTCACCATTCCCTTCACGGAGCCCTTGACGTAGTTCTCCAACGCCTTTTCAAGCGGCATCGGCAGAAAGCCGTTCCTGACCTGCTCTTCGATGGCGTCAAAAGCCAGATAAGGATAAACCGCGGACGCTCCGAACGCGGTCAACAGCGCAAAATGGTGCGCGTTCCGCGGCTCTCCGGACTCCAGAATCAGGCTGAAATCTTTCCTCTTACGTTTACGCGTCATCTGTTGATGCAATGCGGAAACCGCCAGAAGAGAAGGAATTGCTGCATTCTTCCGATCCACGCCCCGGTCGGACAGGACCAACAGGGTTGCACCGTCCCGGATCGCGTTTTCCGCTTCCTCGAAAAGCCGCTCCAGCCGCTCTTCCATGACCGCGCCATCTCCTCCCGCGGGATACAACAGCGACAGGGTCGCCGAGCGAAACCCTTCCGTATTCGCGTTCCGAATGATCCCGGCATCCCGTTCGTTCAGTATCGGATGCGAGAGAATGATCTTCCGCGCGTCCTCCGGGACCGGTTCGATCAAATTACCCTCCGCACCGAGAACCATGCGCTCCGACACGACGATTTTCTCCCGGATCGCATCGATCGGCGGGTTGGTCACCTGTGCAAACAATTGTTGAAAGTACTCGAAAAGCACAAGCGGTTTCTCCGACAGCACCGCCAGCGGCGTATCGTCGCCCATCGAGCCCACCGGCTCAATCCCGTCTCTGGCCATCGGGACCAGCATCATCCGAATATCTTCTGTTGTGTATCCGAACGCCTTTAGAAGCGCTTCCATATCCTCGCTTCGCGGTGTCGCCGATACGTCCCCGGCTCCCGCCAAGGCTTCCGTCGTCGCCGAGAAACGCTCGATCCATTCACCGTAGGGCTTTTCTCCCGCGAGCCGGTTCTTGATATCGTCGTCGTTTATGATCTGTCCGCATTCGGTATCGATCAAGAGCATTTTTCCCGGGCGCAAACGGTTCTTAAGTGCGATTTTTTCTTCCGGAACATTGAGGACCCCTGTCTCGGAGGCCAGAATCACCTTTCCGTCCTTCGTCACCATATATCGTGACGGTCGAAGTCCGTTTCGATCCAAAAGGGCGCATATCTTACGCCCGTCGGTCATCGCCATCGCCGCCGGCCCGTCCCACGGCTCCATCAGCATGCCGTGATACTCAAAAAACGCCTTCCGTTCCTCGCTGATGTCCTCCCGGTTTGCCCACGGTTCCGGCACCATCATTATCGCGGCATGCTCGATCGGCCGTCCGGACAGCATCAAAAACTCAAGACAGTTGTCGAACATCGCGGAGTCACTGCCGTTCTCGTTGATGATCGGAAGAATTTTTTCGGTCTCATACTCGAACCACTCGGTTCCGAGATGCGACTCGCGTGCGTGCATCGCGTTGACATTTCCGCGGATCGTGTTGATTTCGCCGTTGTGGATCAGGAAGCGGTACGGATGCGCACGCTCCCAGCTCGGAAAGGTATTGGTGCTGTATCTCGAATGAACCAGCGCGAGCGCCGACGTAAAATCCAAATCGGCGAGATCCATATAGAACGCGTCCATTTGATTGGCAGTCAACATCCCTTTGTAGACGATCGTCCGGGACGAAAGGCTCGCAAAATAAAAGCTCTCACCATGTTTCTTCAGAAAAGCCGGCGCTAACTGCTCGCATTGCTTGCGCATGACATACAAGCTTCTCTCGAAAGCCTCCTCCGTTTTTACCCACTCGGGGCGTCCGAAAAAGAACTGCGCGAAATGCGGACGGCACTCCCGGGCTCTTTCCCCGAGAATCGAATCATTGACCGGAAGGTCACGTCTGCAAAGAACCTTAAGCCCGAGTTCTCCCGCAAGCCCCAAAATCAGCTTCACACAAGCTTCCCGCGCCTCCGGGATCCGCGGCATAAACAACATGCCGACACCGTATTTGCCGGCATCCGGCAATGCAACATCGCGCAGTACTTTTCGAAAAAACCGGTCGGGCAATTGAAGAAGTATGCCCGCGCCGTCTCCGGTCTTCGGGTCACTGCCCGCGCCGCCCCGGTGCGCAAGATTCGCGAGGATGTCGAGTCCGTCACGGACGATTTCATGCGACTTGCGACCGTTGATGTCCGCCACCACGGCGATCCCGCACGCGTCGTGCTCAAATTCGGGACGATACAGCCCCTGTGCTTCCGGATATCCGTTTCTCATGATTTACCCTCTCCTTCCCATCGCGGCCTTTACAAAATCCGCGAAAAGCGGATGCGGCCGGTTCGGTCTGGATTTAAATTCCGGGTGGAATTGGCAGGCAATATACCAGGGATGTTCCGGCAGTTCGATCATCTCGACGATCCGCCCATCCGGTGAAATTCCCGACAGCCGAATTCCCGCGTTCTCGTACAGCGCCCGGTATTCGTTATTGACTTCATAGCGGTGGCGGTGCCTCTCATCAATCAGCTCCTGAGCGAATATTCTGCGAACCGCGGAATTTTCCGCGAGCCGACACGGATATTTGCCGAGCCTCATCGTTCCGCCTAGATTCTCGACCCCGTTCTGATCGGGCATCAGATCGATGACCGGATCCGGAGTATCCGGGCACAGTTCCGCGCTGTTTGCTTCCGATAATCCCAGAACATGCCGGGCAAATTCGATCATCGCGATTTGCAACCCCAAACAAATTCCGAAATACGGCACCTGATTCTCACGTGCGTATTTTGCCGCCGCAATTTTGCCTTCCACTCCACGGTTTCCGAACCCTCCCGGTACCAGTATACCCCCGACTCCGTCAAAAATCTCCGGAGCGTTCGTATCGGTCACCTTTTCGGATTCCACCCAACGGATCGAAACCTTGGTTGCGTTAAACGCGCCGGCGTGCGTCAGTGCCTCAACAATCGACAGGTACGCGTCGTGAAGACCGGTATATTTCCCGACAATAGCGATTGTGGTAACGCTTTTCGGGCAGTTTAGATTGTGGACCAACCCCGTCCATTCGGAAAGATCGGGGATACAGCCGGGCCGTCCGAATTTCCGGCAAACGATATCCGCAAAATGCTGGGACTCGAGCGCCAGCGGCACTTCATAAAGAAGCGGCATGTCGCGGTTCTCAATGACACAGTCCGCCGGAACATTGCAAAACAGCGATATCTTTTCCTTGAGCTCCGGAGTCAGTCCGACCTCGGTCCGACATACGAGAATATCCGGTTGAATTCCGTGCGACAAGACCTCCTTGACCGAGTGTTGCGTCGGCTTGGTCTTTTGCTCCCGGGAAGCCGACAGATACGGCACCAGGGTCACGTGTACAAAAATACAATTCTCTCTTCCGATATCGCTCGAAAACTGGCGCGCCGCCTCGATAAACGGCAGGGACTCGATATCTCCGATCGTTCCCCCGATTTCGATAATTGCGATATCGTACCCTTCCTTACCCGCGCGAAGGCGCTCCTTGATCTCATTGGTCACATGCGGGATCACCTGAACGGTTCCCCCGTGATAATCTCCGTGCCGTTCCTTTGCCAGGACGGTATGATAAACTCGACCCGCGGTTACATTCGCGTTTTGAGATAGATTCTCATCAATGAATCTTTCGTAATGCCCGAGATCAAGATCCGTCTCCGCCCCGTCGTCGGTCACGAACACCTCCCCGTGCTGATACGGGTTCATGGTTCCCGGATCAATGTTCAGGTACGGGTCAAATTTCTGCATGGTAACCCGAATCCCTCTGCATTTCAGGAGACGACCGAGCGATGCTGCGGTGATGCCCTTTCCGAGACCGGAAACGACTCCGCCGGTAACGAAGATATATTTAATTGAGCCGAAATCGGGTCGGGCCTCCGGCGCGTCTGTTTCGCAACACTTATTGGTCGTCATAAATATGTCCTCCTCGTCCTTCATTCGATCCCGCCGTTTTTCAGGCGCCGAACCGCTTCAAACGCGTGATCCCAGCACCCGAATGCGGTCATTCGAAAATATCCTTCGCCGGCGGCTCCGAAGCCGGCGCCCGGAGTCACGATTATGCCGTATTTTTCGAGCATTTCGTCGAAAAATTCCCAAGAGGGCTTCTTATCGGGAGTTTCAATCCACAGGTATGGCGCGTTAATTCCGCCGCTCACCCTGAATCCGCTTCGCCGGAGCCCTTCGCGGAGCATCTGGGCGTTTTCCTGATAATAACGGATGACTGCCTGTGTCTGTCTCCGACCGGTCGGAGAATAGACCGCTTCGGCCGCTCTTTGCGTGATATAGGAGACTCCGTTGAATCGGGTCGCCTGTCTTCTTGCCCAGAGATCCCGGAGATGCACGCCGCCCCGGACGAGTTCCGCCGGGATCACCGTGTACCCGCAACGCATCCCGGTAAAGCCGGCGGTTTTCGAGAAGCTTCGCAATTCGATCGCGCAGGTACGCGCCCCATCGATCTCAAAAATCGAATGCGGCAGATCCTCGGTGATGAACGCTTCGTACGCCGAGTCATAGATGATGACGCTGTCGGTTTGATTCGCGTAATCCACCCAACGCTTCAATTCGTTTCGCCCGATCGCCGCTCCGGTAGGATTATTGGGAAAACAAAGAAAAATCAGACCGGAAAAGGCACCCGGAAGGGAGGCGTCGGGAACGGACGGAAGAAAACCGGTTTCCGCATTACATTCAAACGTATCTATGCGTTCATACCGTTTCCGGGCTTCGTCATACGCTCCGCTTCTGCCCGTCATTACCGCGGCATCCACATAGACCGGATAGACCGGATCACATACGGCGATCGGCGTATCTTCGGCAAACAGGTCGAGTATACCGGCCGAATCGCTTTTGCAACCGTCGTTGACAAAGATCTCGTCTTCGTTTAAACAAACGGATCGGACGGCATAATCATTCTCGGCAATCGCGCGTACCAGAAAATCATAACCGAAATACGGTCCGTAGCCGCGAAAGGTTTCCTCGCGCCCCATTTCTTCTACCGCGTCGTGCATCGCACGGATGACCTCCGAGACCAACGGCCTCGTGACATCTCCGATTCCGAGGCTGATCAGTTTCTTTTCCGGGTGACGGCAGCGATAATCCTCGCTCCTTTTTCCGATCTCCGCAAAAAGATATCCGCCGCGCAAGCGCTCAAAAAACGGGTTAACTCCGACCATATTTCCTCCTTCGGAAGAACGGTTCCCGCCTCGGATCCGCCCGCCCTTCATTGGTTTATTGGTTTGGGGCCTCAAATTCGACCGTTCCGTCAAAAACGAATTCCGCCGGTCCGATCATTTCGATCTCACCGCTTTCCTCATCCCAACGGACGGTCAGTTTTCCGCCGTTCAGGTATACGACTGCTTTTCGATCGGAAAGACCGCTCTTAACCGCCGCGGCGACCGTCGCGCAGGCACCTGTCCCGCAAGCCATCGTTTCACCGGAGCCCCTTTCCCAAACGCGCATCCGAATCCGTTCCCGGTCCAGGATCTCGGCAAACTCCGTGTTTACTCCTTCCGGAAACAACCGGTGCGTCTCGAAAAGCGGTCCGATCCGTTCCAGTTCCAGCCGTTCAACATCCCGGATAAATACAACTGCGTGCGGATTTCCCATCGAAACCGCCGTCACATTGTAAAGCGTTCCGGCAACATGGATCGATTCGTTGATCATCACATCGGTTTCTCGAAGCACCGGGATGTCTTTACACAAAAATGACGGTTTCCCCATGTTCACACGGGCAAGAAATTGCCCGTTCGGATCTGTCTGTGCTTCAATCGTACGAATTCCGGAGAGCGTCTCGACTCGAATCCGGCGGCGGTCCGTCAGGCCTCGATCCATAACATATCTGGCCAGACAACGGATCCCGTTCCCGCACATTTTGCCGATCGATCCGTCGGCGTTCAACATCTCCATCCTGAAATCCGCCGAATCGGACGGGCGAATGACGATCACACCGTCGCTTCCGATCCCGAAATGTCGATTCGAGAAGCGTTTGGCGAACTCTCCCGCCCCTTCGCCGTCGAAATAATCTTTGGCAGTGCAATCTACATAGATATAATCGTTTCCGATCCCCTGCATTTTTGTGAACGGAATCCTGCTCATCTTTTGCCCCCTCACGAGTCCTGAAGGATCTGTTCCGCAAGCAAGACCATGTTCGTGCCTTTCAGCATGCTTTCCCTCTGCAAATACTTGTGTGCTTCGGCCTCAGACATCCGTTCCTTTCTCATCAATACCAGCTTGGCTGATTCGATTTTGCGCTTGTCCTCCGCGGAACGCGTCGGTTTTATCGCGAAAACCTCTTTCGTTGACGGAGCGATCATGGTACTGGTCGCTCCGAGCATCGGAAACTGTCGCGTCTCGAGAAGCGCTTTTACATAGAAAGCCAAATCCTCGGAAAGCACCGGCAGAGTTACAACGTACATACCCTCTTTTTGCGATTCATAATCACCCATGACATAGCCGGTCGAAAGAATCAGCATGTCAAAGTCGTCGGTCAAATTGGAGAACAGGAGCGGGGCCGTCAGGTCCGGTAATGCCGGAGCGGTGATAATCAGACCGCCTCCGTCCTCCAAAAGCGCTAGGCGCAATGCCGCGGCGCCGTCTCTGGCGATTCCCCGGACGGCAAGTCCGTGATTGGTAAGTGCGTCACGGATTCTTGCCGCCGTTTTGATTTCGGGAAAAGCAAGGATTATCCCTCTCATTGTTTTTCTCCCACTTAAAGCGTCAAATCAACTAGTACCGAAGCAGATATTTGTCCAGTTCCCATCCGCTGATCCTCATTCGGTATTCGTTCCACTCTTTTCTCTTTGCGTCCAGATACTTGGTAAAAATGTGATCACCGAGTGTTTCTTTCGCAAGTTCGCTCTGCTCGAAAAGATCCAGCGCCTGTTCGAGGTTCCCGGGAAGATTGTCGATCTCGTGATCCTTACGTTCCTCGGGCGTCATCTCAAAAATCGAGCTGACGATCTGCTTCGGCGGAACCATCTTGTTCTCGATCCCATCCAGGCCGGCCGCCAGACACATCGCCAGCGAAAGGTACGGATTGCAGGCCGGATCCGGGCAACGCAGTTCCACGCGGGTACCCTTACCCCGGGTCGCGGGAACACGGATCAATGCGGAGCGGTTTGCAGCGGACCACGCAAGATAACACGGCGCTTCATATCCGGGGACCAGTCTCTTATATGAGTTTACGAGCGGGTTGCTGATCGCCGTAAATTCCTTCACGTGCTTCAGAAGCCCCGCGATGAAGTGGCTGGCAGTCTCCGAAAGACCCAGATCTCCGTCCGGATCGTAGAAAGCATTCTTTCCGTCCTTCATCAAAGACATATTGGTGTGCATTCCCGACCCGTTGATTCCGAAAATCGGCTTCGGCATAAACGTGGCATGCATTCCGTACTTCTTGGCGATCGTTTTCACGGTCAGACGGAAGGTTACGATATCGTCAGCTACACGAAGTGCGTCCCCGAACTTGAAATCGATTTCGTGCTGGGCCTGCGCCACCTCGTGATGCGTCGCTTCGATCTCAAATCCCATCGATTCAAGCGCGAAAGCGATCTCTCTCCGAATATCCTCGCCCTGACCGACCGGCTCCAGATCAAAATATCCGCCCTGGTCATGCGCGAACGTCGTCGGCTTGCCCTCTTCGTCAAAATGGAAGATGAAAAACTCCAGCTCCGGTCCGACGTTGAAGGTATATCCCATATCGGCCGCACGAGCCAACACGCGTTTGAGAGCATATCTCGGATCCCCCGCAAAGGGCTTTCCTTCCGGCGTATACACATCGCAGATCAGGCGAGCGACCTTTCCGATTTGCGGTCGCCACGGAAAAATCACGAACGTGTCGAGATCCGGATAGAGATACATGTCGGACTCATGGATGCGTGCAAACCCGTCGATCGACGAGCCGTCGAACATGCAATCGTTGCTGAGCGCCTTCTCAAGCTGACTCGGCGTAATCGCGACATTCTTCAGGATTCCGAAAATATCCGTGAATTGAAGACGGATAAAATGGACATCCTCTTCTTTAACGATCTTGATAATGTCTTCCTTAGAATACTTGGACATCTTAATCCTCCCCTCGGTTCCGCTTTCCGTGCGAAACCTGAAAATTGCAAAGGAGACGGGCGTCCCGTCTCCTTCTCGGTCGATGTCATTGTATTTCAGGAACTAGTCTCTTGTCAACCCCTTTTGCAAGTTGAGGCGCTTGTTCTTGCAATATTCTCGACTTCACATTCCGCCGGCTCCAGGCAAAAGTCTTCTCCGATCCTTTGTTTCAAGGCCTTTTCGAGCAGATGATCCGCCATTGCGGGGTTCTTCGGAAGAAAGCTTCCGTGGGAATATGTGCAATATACGTTACGATACACCGCACCCTCGGTTCCGTCCTCCCCATTGTTGCCGGCTCCGCACAAAACTTTTGCAAGAGGTCGGACGCCTTCTCCCAAAAATGTTCTGCCGCTGTGATTTTCAAATCCAAACAATTTCCGGGGTTCAACGCAATTATGAGCCGCACCGGCGCGCAACAAATCACTCTCATACACCGTGTTTCCGATCAGTCGCTTTTTCTGGGCGATCGTATAAATATTGATCGCGTGTAGGCAATCGATACGCGTACCGTCGAATTCCTCGTAGTACTCGCCCATCATCTGGTACCCGCCGCAAATACACAGAAAGACATTTCCGTTATTGACGGCGGTCTTGACGGCATCCCCTTTGATTTGAACCAGATCCGCGCGAATGATATTCTGCTCGGCATCCTGTCCGCCTCCGAAAAAAACGATATCGTATTGCTCCGGCTCGAACACTTCACCGATGGAAAGCGCGGTAACGCGCGCTTTTATGCCCCGAAGGCCTGCCCGATAAGCCAATGCTAATATGTTGCCGCGATCGCCGTACAGATTCAGAAGATCCGGATACATATGACAAATACGAATCGTTTGTTCCATTCGGTCCTCCCTATTTCCAGTAATTCTTCAGCCGGAATCGTCCGACCAGATATTTTCTGAGTGAAAGCATCGCGGTATAGTTGGGGAGTACATAAAGACACTTTCCGTCCGGACACGCGGCGAGCGCTTCTTCGAAAAGCGCTTCGCTCCGTTTCATTTCCGCGCTTTTTACGGTGTCCGGCACCGCTTTCGAATACACCAGCCGCAGGAGCATCTCCGCATACCGCTCACCCGATACATATGTTTGATCCGGGAACTTTCTGCTCTCGAAATCGACGTCCCATATCCAGGAAACATCCGTTCCGTCCGCAATGTTACTGTTCAGAAGAAGATATACTCCCCCGACGTCCGTCGCTTCCGAAATATGCGTCAGCGCGCGATCGAGTCCAACCGGATTCTTGACCAGCAGGATGCAAAAACTCTTCTCCCCGACCATGATTTTTTCCATGCGGCCGAACGCCGGGCGGACCAGAGACAGGACTTCCGCACAAAACGGAAGCGTAAGCGTTTCGTCTCCGGCTTCCTTCCCGAAAAGAACACACGCGCCGATCGCGGCCGCCGCATTGTACACGTTGTGTGCGCCGGGAATCGAAAGAGACGAACTCGCCCGCGCCCCTTCTCCGGTCAGAATCAGCGGCGCCCCGGTTTCAAACGTACTCCCTTCCGTATAGGCGGAAAAATCGGGAGTCTGTCTGTGATCGCCGCATGACGGACATCGGTACATTCCGAAATGTCCGAAACTTCTGGCCGAATATTCGAATTTTACTTTGCATTTCAGGCAGTACTCCGCATCTGAAGATGACGGTAAAGTTGCCGGTTCTGCAGCTTTTGTAACATTGTTACTCATCATGTGAGCCTCGTCGGCTCCAAAGAAGGCAACGCGATTTTCCCTGCCGTTTCTGAGTGCCGCGATCATCGAGTCGTCCGCATTCAGGAGCACCTTCGAGTCCGTCGCATCAAGGCCCTTTTCGATACAACTTCGCGTATAGAGAAGTTCTCCGAATCGATCGAGCTGATCGCGGAAAAGATTGGTCACCACACACACCTTCGGATTGATCCGACCCGCGGTTACCGCGAAGGCGGCCTCGTCGGTCTCCAGCACATAGGCAGTCGGGATACCCTTCCTGCCCGCCGCTCGCTCCGCAGGCGCGTGCTCGGCAAAAACGGTTGCAAGCCCGGACGCGAGATTGGCACCGGAGACATTGGTTCCGACGGAATAGCCGGCTTTCTTGAGGATCTCGGAAATCATATGTGTCGTTGTCGTTTTCCCGTTGGTTCCGGTCACCATGATTATGTTTTTGCCGCGACTCATTTCGTTAAGAAAATCGGGGGCAATCCGAATCGCGACTTTTCCGGGAAGGGTCGTGGCTCCCTTCCCGAGAAATCTCAGGGCAAAACGAATCGCGCCTGCCGCCGCCATCGCCGCGGCGGTTCCGAAGGATCTCATATTGTTTTCTCCTCCGCCGATTTTGTCGTCATCGCGTCAATAAACCGGTCGAAAAGATAGTTGTTGTCCTGAGGTCCCGGCGTTCCTTCCGGGTGGTACTGAACGGTAAAAACCGGGCGATTCTTCATGCGGAGGCCCTCGACCGTGCCGTCGTTGACGTTGATATGGCTGACCTCGCACAGAGCCTCCGGAACCGATTCTGCGACCACAACATATCCGTGATTCTGCGAGGTCATATACACCCGGCCGGATTCGATCTCTTTGACCGGATGATTCACTCCCCGATGTCCGTATTTCAACTTAACGGTCGTTGCACCGAGCGACAACGCAACGAGCTGATGTCCGAGACAAACCCCCATAACCGGCACTCCGGAGTCGATCAGTATACGAATTTCCGCGATTGCGGATCCGACATTTACGGGGTCACCGGGACCGTTCGACAGAAAAATTCCGTCCGGCGCCGCGGAAAGAATTTCCTCCGCGGAGGTGTTCCACGGGTATGCGGTTACAGCACATCCGCGCTTGGTCAGATTCCAGATGATATTATGCTTCGCTCCGAAATCCAGAAAAGCCACACGGAAAAGAGGTTTGGAATTATTCTCCGGACATTCGCTCCGACTCAATTCCGTCCTTTCTCCGGCTTCCCTTCGATCGGAAATATTGGTCTCGTCCCAGCCGGTCTTCCACGCCGGGTAGAATTGCTTCTCCTTCGGGCTGACCTGCATGACAAGATTTCTCGCGTTGTATGAGCGGATTTTTGCGAAAATCGCCGGAAGATCAAGCGTATCGGGCGTTCCGTCGACGATGCAGCCGATACGGGTTCCCTCCTCGCGGATCTTCAGAGTCAGCGCGCGCGTGTCAATCCCCCGAATACCGGGCACGTCGTTTCTTTTCAGGTATTGATCGAGATCCTCGGCACCTCGCTCGTCATTTTCGACATGCGTCAAATCGCGAACGATCAGCGCGTCGACCCACAACCGGTCAGCCTCCGAAACATCCTCGAATACGCCGTAATTTCCGACGACCGGATGCGCCATCGTTACCGCCTGACCGCAAAAAGAAGCGTCTGTCAAAAGTTCCACATACCCGGTCAGTCCCGTTGAAAAAACCACCTCACAGACCGTTTCGCGATCCGATCCGAACCGAAAACCCGGATAAATGCTTCCGTCATCCAATACCAAACAGGCTTTTTTCATCCGTTTTATCCCCGCGCGTTTCTTTTTGCACAGTATATTATCATCGTTTTGTCATTCTGTCTTTATCGGGAGAAAAATTTTCCGCATTCGTTTATTCGTCCGAGAGGTGTCCGATGATCACAAGCCGGTGTGATCCCACCCCCGTCGGCGTGCAGGTGACCAGCGTGAGTTGTGCTCCTTCTCCGCTCCCGCTTTCGATGTATTCGGGCAATTCCCGGGGTGGAAGAGCCTCGATGATCCGGTCTACGACATAGATGTGCGTCGATCCGTCCATCGTGACGATTTCCGCCGTGTCGCCGATTTTCATTTCCCCGAGCCGGTTGAAAATACTGCCGTAAGTCTTCATCCGATGTCCTAAAATGACCAAATTCCCTTCTTGTCCGGGCACTGCGGTGTTGTCATGGATCCCGGCTCCGTAACGAAGGGGAATGATTCCGGCGTTGTCCCAAAGCGGCAGAATTAAATCGATCGAATCGATCGTGATGATTCCCACGGCCGTCAGCGTTACTTTCTCCGGAAGTGCAAAAAGCTCACTCTCGGGATCCGGCGGGTTCAATTCATCCTCGAAAATCTCGTACCCCTCGCCTTCCACCTCGAAGGCGTCCCGATCGACGATCACCGTAACTTCTCCGACCCGGATTTGAGAAGCAATTTGATGTGCTTGAGCCTTCCGCTGCTCCTCAACTACCGGTCGTTTGAAAATAAGAATAATGCCTGCGGCGATCAAGATCACCGCAAAGACCAAAAGCGAGACGCGAAAAATCGCCCTTCGCCGGCCCCGATAAGAACCGGTGGCAGGGGCTGAGCCGGACCGGTCAACCTCTTCTCCTCGATCGGCAGATCGCGCACTTGCACTCTTTTCCGTTTTAAAGGGCGACTTCGCCGTCTTTATCTCGCTCGAAAAAAGTCTCGGTGACCTGATTTCATTGTTTAAACGATTCAACGACGCTTTAAATTTCTTTTTCATGCGGTCGCGACTTATCCTTTCGTTTGAAAGCGCCGTATTTCGGCGCTTCCCTCCTCGTTTATTATAGCAGATACTGTTCGTGCCGGACATTTTCTGCTATCATGGATTTACTTTTGTATCCACGAATATTTCATGGAAGCGAGCTGTATGCAGGAAGCACAATTTAAATCCGTCTGGAATAAAGTTCATAACGTTATTTCAAAGGAGATCTCCGATGTCAGTCTGAAAACATGGATTGATCCGATGATTCCGGTATATGGTGATGACAAAGTTTTCATCCTTACCGTTCCGGATAAGTTCTCACTTTCCTATGTAATGCAGTTTCATCCGCTGATTGTCCATTCGTTTGAACAGGTTCTCTCCCGAACCATTGACGTCGAGATCCGTGTCAGCGGATCCGAAGAATTATTGGATGCGATGCGACGGACCCCGAACGGAGATAACGGTTCCGGAGATGCATCCGCCCTGTCCGCTTCCGCCCATACGGATGATGCCGTACCTCAATATTCTCAGCTCAATCCGCAATATTCATTCGATTCTTTTGTGGTCGGTTCCGGCAACCGTTTTGCGCATGCCGCTTGTGTGGCCGTCGCCGAGAAATTGGGCGGTCGTAATTACAATCCGCTTTTCCTGTACGGCGGATCGGGCTTGGGCAAAACACATCTCATGCACGCAATCGGCAACTTTGTTACCCGCAGAAAAAAAGACAAGAAAGTCATCTATGTGCAGTGCGAGCAATTCGTCAACGAGTTCATTTCTGCGATCAAAGAAGCCTCATACGATGAATTTCGCGACAAATACCGCAGTACCGATCTGTTGTTGATCGACGATATCCAGTTCATTGAGGGAAAAGAACAGATGCAAATCGAGTTCTTCCATACGTTTAATGCGCTTCATGAGTCGGGTAAACACATCGTCATGACCTGCGACAAGCCGCCTCAGAGCCTCGCGTCGCTTGAGGAACGGTTGAGGACACGCTTCTCCTCCGGTTTGATCGTCGATATTCAGCCTCCGGATTATGAAACCCGTTACGCTATTCTGCAGAAGCGCGCCCAACAAAACGCCGTTCAGGTTCCCGAGGACGTTCTTGATTATATAGCATCCAATATCGCCACAAATATCCGCGAACTGGACGGAGCCTTCAATACCGTGCTTGCGTATAGTCTCCTGGCCGGATCTCTGGATCTCGACGTCGCGATTCAGGCGTTAAAAGATATCATCCTTCCCCGTCCCGAGAAAATGATCACCTTCCAGTTGATAACGGAGGTCGTCTCAAGATTCTACAATATCTCCGTCAGTGACATTCTTTCTTCCCGAAGAAGCAAGGATATCATCGTTCCCCGACAGGTTGCGATGTACCTCTGCCGATATGTGATCAGCATGACCTTTCCGAAGATCGGCGAGGTCTTCGGGGGTAAAGACCACACGACGGTGATTCATGCATGCAATAAAGTTTCTTCGGATCTGTCCTCCTCCGATTCCGAATTGATCACCGATATCGAAGAAATTAAAAAAAGACTCTCGGGCTGAGTTTGTTGTGGCTTTTCGAGTCAAATCCTCACCTAAGTTACAAGAAAAAGATATCCACATTTTTGTGTAGACATGTGGATAATTATCGATGGAATTCGTGTGCAGGGAATGGGGAAAAAAAACACTTCTCACAACCTCTTGTTTTTCTCCTTTTTTCCACTTTTTTATTCCCCTGTTATGAACAGCCGAAATCCTTTAATATCAATGGTTTTCAAGTTTATAAACGCAATTCACATACCATAAGAAGAAAGCGAATATTTGTCTTTTATATGGTAGTGGCAAATTCATAGAACATTGTTACATCGGTTTGTTCCAAAATTAGTAAAAATCACGAGTTGTGGAAAACTTTCTTTTCAGTAGTGTTTTTATTTTATTACGGTTATATTACGAAAAGCGACGGGTTATTCCATGAATACGCAAGAGAACCGCCGAAACGATAGAAAAATTTAATTTTTTCTGTATAATAGTAGTGTTATCGATTTTCGAAAGCGGAGGTGGCCTTTATGAAATTTATGTGTTCCAGGGATCGGCTGAATGAAGCGATTTCCATCGTTCAGAAGGCGGTTTCGACACGGTCGACATTGCCGATTCTGGATGGAATACTGATCGAGGCGTCCGTTTCCGAAGGGGTCAAACTTACCGGATATGATCTTGAGACCGGTATTGAGGCGAAGCTGGAAGCGGACATTAAAGCAGATGGATCCGTGGTGATCAATTCCAAGCTTTTCGGAGAAATTGTACGCAAATTACCGGAAGAATTTGTAACGTTGGAAACGGATGATCGATTGACCATCAACATTGAGTGCGGATCCTCCGTTTTTTCGATTAAAGGGTTATCTTCAGAGGGATATCCTAAGATACCCGAGGTTCAGGATGCTCAGAAGGTCATTTTGATGCAGGGTGTTCTCAGAGATATGATTCGACAAACGATTTTTGCCGTTTCCACTGATGAGAGCCGCCCCACTCTGAACGGTTGCTTCTTTATTTGTGACGGATTTTCGGTCGAGATGGTTGCCATTGACGGATTTCGACTCGCTCTTCGCAAACAGGCGATCGGCAGTGATTTGCCGGTCATGAAGTTCATTGTTCCCGGCAAGGCACTCCATGAAGCGGGAAGGATTCTGGATGGCAAAGATGCGGAATTGGTTATTTATTCCTCTCAGAATCATATTCTCTTGGATACAGGTAAAGTTCGTATCGTATCCCGCCTGATTCAGGGCGAATACATGAATTATAAAGCAATTCTTCCCAAGAGCGGGGATACTACGATGCTGGTATCTTCCGCAGTAATGCTCAGTGCGATCGAACGTGCGTCGTTAATTATTCTTTCCGAAGACAGAAGAAGCCCCGTTCAGTTAACAATGCCGAATGACGAAGTTTTGGTAATCAGCGCCAGCACGGAGCTCGGAACCTTACGCGAAGAGATTCCCGTTTCGATCCGCGGAGAAAGAATCGACATCGACTTCAATCCGCGTTATTTTATTGACGCGTTGCGCGTGATCGAGGATGAGGAAATAACCATTCAATTCAGCGGCAGTAACGGCCCGTGTGTTTTGAAACCGACTGAAGGGGACGATTTTGCTTACCTCGTATTGCCCTTACGGCGGTAACGGATCGAACGGCGAAGATGCATGCGTATTCGTTCCGTAGAATTGACGAACTTCCGTAATTTCCGAAGGCTTGAATTAGAAGTCGGATCCTCCGTCAACGTCTTTTACGGCGCGAACGCTCAGGGGAAAACGAATATTCTGGAAGCGTTGTACCTTTGTGCATGCGCGCGATCCCACAGAACCTCGAAAGACCGGGATTTAATATTGCACAATGAGACGAAGTACAAAGTTCGACTCATCCTGACTTCCGATAATGATGATTATGATGAAAGCGTATCCCTGAGCTATTTTGATGAAACGGACCCCTCCCTTTCCTCCCCGAAAGCGAAAAGAATCGCGGAGCACAATGATGTACCATTGGACAAAATAAGCCGGTATATCGGGATTTTTAACGCTGTTATATTCGCCCCGGAAGATATGTTACTGATTAAAGAAGGGCCCTCCGTAAGAAGAAGGTACCTGGATCTCCTGATCTCTCAGGTACGACCGAGATATTTTCACGCACTTCAAAGATATTCCAAACTATTGATGCAAAGAAATCGAACGCTGAAGATCATCCGTACAACCAAGGGCGCAAAGGGCCTCAATGCCCAAGAGGAAGCGGAATTGGAGATATGGGATTATTCGATGGCGGAAACTGCCGCCGAAATAATCGAAGAACGACTCGTGTTTTCCGAGCGGATTTCCGGGGCGGCATCGATTCATCACAGCCGAATTTCCGACGAAAAGGAGATTCTTTCCGTTCGATATCGTTCGATCGGAGGGCTGAATGAGATCCTGTCCGAAACATCGGAAACGATGATCAGGGATCGAATCGAAAATTATTTGCTTTCCCGATGGAAGGCGACTCATCGGGAGGATTATGAAAAGGGATTGACCATGATCGGCCCTCATCGCGACGATTTGGAACTCTCGTTGGACGGAGAAGGCCTGAGACCATTTGCATCACAGGGACAACAGAGATCCGCCGCTCTTGCTCTTAAAATGGCCGAACTCGACATATTACGGGAAGATACGAAGGAATCACCGGTTCTTCTGTTGGATGATGTCTTCAGTGAATTGGATGCCCGTCGGAGGCAGGCGCTTTTATCCGGACTCGGACATGCTCAGGTTTTTATCACTTGTACCGACAAGGAATTTGTGTCGAGGGAATTGATTCCATTGTGCCCCGATCTGTTTTCACAAACGGGTGCTTTTTCCTTCTATCGGGTTCTGGAAGGAAGTGTGATTCCGGATACGATCGATGATCCCGGACAGATCTGAACCGTTTTTTATTCCGTTTGTCTTCCGTTCAACGATTTCTGTCCGGAATGACTGTCCTCCGATCATTTCATTTTTCCACAATAAACATCTCGAAGTTTACACCAGGCTGAAAGGCTTGTTGTGGTATAATGATCTTGTTCGTTAAAGCATCGGTTATTGTCCCTTTTTCGGAGGAAAGACGCTGAAGTGTACATCCATATCGGAGGAGAGTACGTTGTTTCTGACAGACTGATTATCGGCGTTTTCGACCTCAACAGCGTCTATTCGTATCAAACCGACATGAAGCGATTTATGTCCGGTGAAGAGAAATCGGGACGAATGGAATATATCGGAACAGAGATTCCTCAATCGCTGATTGTAACGATGGAACGCTCCTATGTATCGCCTCTGTCGGCGCATACGTTGCTTCAACGAATGTCCGGGAACGGATCCTTGTTAACGAGAGCGCAACAGCAACCGATGTAACAGTGTTACAAACGTACTGATTCAGGGGTTAACGACCATAATGCGATCGTATCGACAATAATCTGGCATCGTCGGTAAAAAGAGTCTGCGCGAGATATAAGAACCACTTTGAAAGGATATAAATCGATGGCAAACAATCACGAAGAAGAGAAAAAGAAAGCGGTTGACCTTTATTACCAACCGATCGAAGAAGACGAGTCGAGTGACGAGATCGATAATCTGGCAATTAACCCCCGTGCGTTAACGGATGACTATGCTGAGGATTCTCTCGATGAGATCGCGGGTGTTTCAGCAGGGCAGGATCAATTTGATACACACAACACATCGGATTACGATGATACCGACATACAAGTTCTTGAGGGCCTGGAAGCCGTTCGGAAACGCCCCGGCATGTATATCGGCGACACGACACTGCGCGGACTACATCATTTGGTGTATGAGATCGTCGCAAATTCGGTTGACGAGGCATTGGCGGGTCGTTGTGATACCGTGAAAATCATACTGAATAAGGATGGTTCCGTGACCGTAGAGGACAACGGATCCGGTATACCGGTAGGAATACACCCTCAGAGGGGAATTCCGAGCGTTGAGGTCGTGCATACAGTGCTTCACGCAGGCGGTAAATTCGGCGGAGGAGCATATAGTGTGTCCGGTGGACTTCACGGAGTCGGCGCTTCGGTCGTAAACGCGCTCTCCTCTTCAATGATCGTTCAGGTTTGCCGGGACGGCAATATTTATGAGATCGGCTTTGAACGGGGAATAACCAGTAAGCCGATGGAAGTAATCGGCAAATGCGAGGCATGTGTCACGGGGACCAAGACTGTCTTTGTGCCGGACGATCAGATTTTCCCCGATCGCAACTTTGATTTTTCGACAATGATCACACGATATCGCGAAATGGCGTTCCTTAATAAGGAAATCACGATCATACTGACCGATAATCGTGAAGAAGAACCGATCGTGAAGACTCTTCACTATGACGGAGGAATCATATCATTTGTCGAATATCTGAATCGACACCGTGAAACGCTGCATAAACCCCCGATTTATATCGCACAACGTGCCGGAGACTCCTTTGTCGAGGTTGCGATTCAATATAATGACTCTTTTGCGGAGAATGTCTATTCCTATGCCAATAACATCGCAACGGTGGAAGGCGGGACTCACCTTACAGGCTTGAAATCGGCACTTACAAAGGTTATAAACGATTACGCTCGCAAGTATAAGTATCTAAAGGATGGAGACAAGAATCTCCAAGGAGAAGATGCCAGAGAGGGATTGGGTGCAATCGTCAGCGTTAAGCTTCCCGATCCGCAATTCGAGGGGCAAACCAAGTCGAAGCTCGGAAACGCCGAGATTCGGACGATGGTCGAATCGGTGGTAAACGAGAAACTATCTCAATATCTCGAAGAAAATCCACAGACGGCAAAGGTCGTTATGGAGAAGTGTCTTTCGGCCTCACGGGCGCGAGAGGCCGCCCGCAAGGCCAGAGATCTTACCCGCAGGAAGAGCGTTTTCGAGTCGAATGCGCTGCCCGGAAAATTGGCTGATTGTCAGGAGAAGGACCCGTCTCTTTGTGAAATCTTTATTGTTGAAGGAGATTCCGCCGGAGGATCAGCGAAGCAAGGTCGCGAGCGGAAATACCAGGCGATCCTTCCCTTGTGGGGCAAAATGCTTAACGTCGAGAAGGCTCGCATCGATAAAGTATACGGTAATGAGAAGCTGCAACCGGTTGTTATGGCGCTCGGAGCCGGAATCGGGGATGATTTTGATACCGAGAAGCTCAGATATCACAAGGTGATCGTCATGGCAGACGCGGATGTTGACGGCTCACATATCCGAACCCTTCTCCTCACTTTCTTTTTCAGATATTTACGCCCGTTAGTAGAAGGCGGATTCGTATACATAGCCTGCCCGCCCCTTTTTCGAGTTTATCAGGGAAATGAAGGTTATTATGCGTACGATGAGCGAGAAGTCGAACGAATTAAGATTGAAACGGGATGGAAAGAGCCGAAACTCCAGAGATATAAGGGCCTCGGAGAGATGAGTTCGGAACAGTTATGGGAAACCACGATGAATCCTGAGAGCAGAAAGCTCTTGCAGATTCACATAGAGGACGCTCAAGCTGCCGATGAAGCCTTTACGCTCCTTATGGGAGACAAGGTCGAGCCGCGTAAGGAGTTTATTCAAGAGAACGCCAAATACGCCATTACGGACGTATGATCATTTATTCATAGAATTGATAAGAAGGCGCGAATATAAACCGCGCCTTTTTAATTTAATAAAATATGATATGTCGGGAAACTTATTCGTGATCGGAGAGATCAGCGTGTTAAGTAAGCAGTTCGTATCCTCTATTTCGGATTGAAAGAACAGCATTAATCATTTCGGTTCCCAAAATCAAAGACAATGATGCCGGAACCCCCCTGTTTCACGTGAAACAACACAATTATTATACGAAAACCGGTAAATAACAATGTTACAAATCTTGATATTCGGGAAGATACGAGAGAAGAACTCGAAATATGGTCAACAGCAATTTAGTAATTCAAAAAGTCAAAAAAGTCCTCGAATACAGGGAAAAGGATTAAGAAATGGTTGCATGGGCGAAAGGAAAAGTCCCCGTGACGACGGATAAATAGGACGCGAAGCGTAGGCGAGTCGGAAGTGCCGAGAACAATCATATAACGGTTGTATATAACAACCGATAGTACGCTTCGAATCTTCCGAGCATCCGATCGGTTTTCGGCTATTGCGTGAGTTCAGAGCATTTAATGACAACATCTGCTTATGAATTGAAGGTTTTCATTCAAGATGCTTGCCTAATCATGAATTGTAATGCAGATCGTAGATACAGAATAGGAATAGCAGAAACAACAAAGAGAGAGGAGAACGATCATTAACCCATTCAAAATATCCACATGCGATGCGCAAA
>LSQX01124194.1_pt1 | contig 24787 bp, 20 predicted proteins | sample 654561 | NCBI WGS metagenome assembly LSQX01 (sample SAMN04489861, study PRJNA283612) | anaerobic digester metagenome | isolation source: 4 biogas reactors fed with cattle manure at either 37C or 55C with and... | place: Denmark: Kongens Lyngby | collected 2014
TGATGCTATGCCATTTTACAATGGCTACTCCCCGATGTCAATTATTTGTCCGTTTTTCAGCCTTTTCAAGGTATCTGGTTCTACAGGGACATGTCTGGTTGCCTATGGAAAGAAAAAAGCAGATGACAGCTCTGGATAACCGCTTGACAGGTGCTTTGGAACCATTATTTTTTCGTTGCGTCTAAAACTGTATACGTAAGAAACGAGGAAACATGCTGTGAAGAAGATGATTTGTCTCATATCCTTTCTTGTTGTGATCTTATTGCTGGCTGGCTGCTCTGGTTTCTTGACAAGTGATCAGGCGAAAGGTCAGGACCAGCTGCTTACTGATGGCTCAGAGCAGGGAAGTGAACGTCAGGAGATCCTGGATGAAAGCAGTGGCCTTGCGGATTGTTCTATAAGACCAGATGATTTCGCTATTCGTTATGTCACCTGGATTGATAATACCCAACCGAATATCCTTGACACATATACCGGTTATCTGCAAAAGGATCTTGTAAAAGATGGTACGGTGAAGGTAGACTACACACCATCCGAAGCGTCTTTGCAGTTGATTTATGACAAAGTCGTCGAACTGCAGTTAATGGATATCGAAAGAACGTTGACCTCTCGTGTCCTGACGGCTGACGAAACGGTCTATTCAGTTGAACCTTGCACCTATTATGAAATCACATTCACAGTACACGGTATGTCGTACAAAATACAAGGTGATGCGAGCGCGTCTCACTATACGGATGTACATGATGATGCGTCTCACTTCGTAGCCTTTATCCTTTTTATGAATGAATTTATTTACACATCAGATGAATTCAAGGCTTTGCCTGTAGCAAATGGCGGCTACATTTAAACCGCTCATTTACCATATTCACAGTAGGTCAGCAGGCCAAACAGATACACAAAAGTCTCTGAGTCGTGATATCTGAGAATAAAGTCATCTGCTCTCCGCTAAAGTCAAAAACATGAATGAGATCTGCCCATCGATAATGCTGGGGCATAATCTTTATAAAGATATTCTTTTTCCTTTTTAGCAATTCCAAGTTGAAGTAATTGTCTTTAATGTGAGGTAGGACAGCAAGGTAGAAGACATTGGCCTCAACCAGGTCCTGGAAGAAATGACTGCCAAATGAGAGTTCCGGCATCATGCCGGCTGTTTCAAAAGAAACCTCGCCTAAAGCGGTTGTATGATCTATTTCGGAAAAAGCGACAGGAACACCTAGTGATGGTGTCGACGTTCCCCAGCGTCCTGGGCCAAGAAGCAGCGTCGGTGCTTCTTCAGGATCAAAAAGATCGTGATTAAGCTGACCGATCAATCGTGCAACCTGATAACGATCTTGATCCGGTAACTGGGCGTATTTTTCCGGATTTACGTAAACAATATGTTTTATGTTTATGCAGACATTACCCCCCATAAAATGGCCTTTTGCCTGTAATAATACATTCCTTTTATCTATATTTTCCGGAAATGGTACACTGGGGCCTAAACGCTTCGTTTGAAGCGGTCTGCATTGCAAAAGGTTGATGACACGCTGTCGTTCCGAGCGCTTGTTGATCGTAAATTCAATATCAACAGGGTATTGGTAGGCTTTTTCGAGTAAATGTATCATCGTCCGAATTTGTTTGATGAAAGTCTGGTCCGAAAGGACTTTCCGGAAATTAAGCAGCCATTTCTGCCGACCGGTGAATCCCAGCTCCGCCAGTCGCTGACTTTCTTCCCAATCGATCTCGCCGACATCGCTGAGATCAATGTCTTTTTCTTCGCGAACCAGCTCTTCCAGAGGCATGGTGATCAAAGCGTTCTGCTGGAGGTCAATCAAATCAACATAATGCTGGGAATAAGTATTTTCATCATCTCTGCTATCATGTGATGACATCTGTGGATGATCCAGTGCGACAATTCTCGGATAGTCTCCCTCGACGCGATCGACAGCCCGTGTCCCCAGACCAAAGACAATGCGCAGCATGCCGGCATGAGTATCAAGACGTTCATTCCAGACGTAAAGGTTTCGGGAATGACCGACGCCAGCCATCAGAGGATAGAAATATCGACCATGGTGATCGCCTGATACGCGCTGCACTAAAAGTGCCATCTGCTCATCTTTCTGATGCAGTCCACGCCTGACCCGATATTTCAAAGCATCAGGATCCATGGTGCTGGCATAGACCTGACGAACAGCCTTTTCGAAGGACGCCAGCCTTTCCTGAAGATCACCCTGATTGGCGCAGAACACACTTTCATATTTACCGGCAAAAGCGTTACCAAAGTCGTCTTCCAGTAACGAACTGGACCGGACAATAATCGGCGATTGTCCGAAAGATTCCAGCATCTGGCGAAACTGCTCGCGAATATCTTCAGGGAAAGATCCTGCAAGCAGCCGCTGTCGTAGCGTATCAGCTTTACTGAAATAATTGGCTTCTTTCTTTTGCTCCGTGCGTAAATACCAGCAATCGTTATGGACAATATAGGTGTAAAAGAGATCAGCACCCAGATAGTATGAATCATGCGGCTCCAGGATCAGTTCCGGTTCCAAGCCTGCATGTTTTCCACCTTTTATCAATATATTTCGAGCCAATAACATGCCTATTGCTTTACCACCAATTTTTCCAGTTCCTATTTGCCTTATTTTAATATTTATTAAATCTTCAAGGGAAAAATATTCTCTAGCCAGGATCCCTATCCTGCCTTCGTCACTAAGCAACAGCCTGCGCAGCTTATCCTGCATGGCTGTACTTTCTTCAGATTCTTTTTCACCAACAAACCGGGTTGCATTCTCAAAAAGGCGGTCCCAGGAATCAACATGACGCGACATGTTTGAAAAAGATGGCGCCAATGCCGAAAAAAAGCGGGCAGCATCGATGCTGCTGCTTAGTGGTACACATTGCCCGTCTGTCAGTTTATGAGGTAAATACATGGTTGTCGCATAGCGCTGATAAACTTTTAGCGGATGGACATAAATAGTATCTTCCTGATGGTATAAATCGAGCAGGACCTGCGTTGTCTCACGTATTCCGGCAACGGTCGCGAAAGAGTGCCCGCCCCGGTTGATCGCGAAGTAAGCAATCGTATCCAGCTTATATAGGTAGGGGCAGATAATGCGGAAAAAGTTTCCGATCATCAGATCGGATCCCCATTGATCGAGTAAATCCGATAAGTTATCGAAAATATAGAACGCGTATTTACCCACCTGACTGACCAGCTCATAGATCGAACGGGTAAACCCTTCAAAACCATCATTCGTGCTGATTGTATGACAGCGCAACGATGGGTCATCAGTAGAAGTCTCCGGCAACAAGGGTGGATGCGACGCGAATCTTATGTAATGGCAGTCATACCCGTCCTTCTGCACCTGACTCAAAAAACAGCGGGCAACCCGTTGATAATCAGACAGATCATTGAGCTGCCAGACAACATTATCACCGGGACGCAAAGCATCAATAACCTCATCAAGGCCTGGCATGCCAGTACTGACACGATTACTCATTTCGTGCACATCCTTTGCCTTTATGCTTATCGGTACGCCAACAGGTCGGACGATCTGTTTTTAAGCCTCCTAGAGATGCTCCAGTAATTCAATCAAGCGGTCCAGATCATCATTTGAGTAGTATTCGATTTGAATGGAGCCTTTTCCTTGCCGGTCTTTCAGGCGGACCCGTGTTCCCAGATGGCCAGTCAATCGCCGTTCGACCTCTTTCACACTTAAGACATAGGCCGGATCAACGACTTTTTGCTTTTTCTGCGGCTGGTTCATGTGTTTGACCAGCTTTTCTGTCTCCCGAACACTAAGGTCTTTGTTGATGATCATTTGTGCCGCTTTACTCTGCTGCGAAACATGATTCAAAGCAAGCAACGCCCTGGCGTGTCCTGCTGAAAGTCTTTCATCACGTACCATTTGTTGTATTTCTTCCGGAAGGTTCATCAGGCGCAGCGTATTGGCGATTGCGGGTCGGCTCCTGCCCACGACTGTCGATAGTTTTTCCTGCGTCATACCATGATCCTTGATCAGACGGCTCAAGGCAGCAGCCTCTTCGAGTGGATTCAGGTCCTGACGCTGTATATTCTCGATCAAGGCCTGCTGTAGGACTTGAACATCCGTCAATTCGCGGATAATGGCAGGAACAAGCGAAAGCCCGGCCAGTCGTGCGGCTCGCCAGCGTCGCTCTCCGGCAACAATACGGTAGCCCTGATCGCCGCGACAGACAATGATTGGTTGAATGATCCCGTTTTCCTTGATGGAAGCAGCAAGTTCCGCGAGTTTATCCTGATCAAAAAGTTTACGAGGCTGCTCAGCATTGGGACTGATGTCATTTATTTTAAGGTTGACAATCGCTCCTCTTACATCGTCTGATACAGGTTCCGAATTCTGCAGCAGCGCGCCAAGCCCTCTACCCAAACCTTTATTTACAGCAGCGCTCATCAGTATAGCCCTCCAATTCGTCTGATAACTTCCCTGGCCAGAGCATCGTAGCTCTCTGCCCCTTTTGACTTCGGATCATATTCCATAATGGCCTTGCCGAAACTTGGCGCCTCGCTAAGTCGTACATTGCGAGGGATTATTGTGCGAAAAACCTTATCTCCAAAATAACGGCGCACTTCATTAGCAACCTGATGGGAAAGTTGTGTCCTCGCGTCAAACATCGTTACAATAACACCAAAGATATTGAGGGTCGGATTCAGCCCGCGTCTAATCAACGAAACGGTCTCCATCAGCTGTGTCAGCCCTTCCAGAGCGTAATACTCGCTTTGAATCGGAACAAGAACACCATCAGCTGCTGTCAACCCGTTGATCGTCAGCAAGCCTAAAGAAGGTGGACAATCCATGAGAATGACATCATATAGTTTTCGAATATCTTTAATGGCGTTTCGCAAAACTGTTTCACGTGAAACAACACCAACCAGTTCCACTTCCGCACCGGCAAGCTCAATATTAGCCGGACAAAGGTGCAATCCGCTTCTTCCCGTATCAAAAATTGCCTGGCTAACAGGATCCAGATTGATCAGAACATCATAGATGGTCTTTTCCAGGTTGTTCTTCTCAAACCCCAACCCTGATGTTGCGTTCCCTTGAGGATCCATATCGATCAGCAACACTTTTTTTCCCCGGGCAGCCAGAATAGCAGCTAGATTAACAACCGTTGTTGTTTTTCCAACACCGCCTTTCTGATTAACGACCGCCAGTACTTGCGTCATAGTTGATCCCCTTCTTTGTTCCATGCTAATCGTATTATACCGCTTCTGTTTTTTTAGCGTTCGTCAACTTTCATGTCTGATTTTTCAGCAGGATTAAACCACCGGTTTTATGCATTTTAGCACAGATAGCCGGATATGGACAGGCGCTGGACATCATTGATCGCTTTTTCAAATTAAAGTATTATTCGCTTTCTGTCTTTTTGTCTATTTCAGCTTTAATGCATGACCGATGGCTGACTTACACATTGGCAGTTGAACCGATCAACATGTCGCGGAGAAAAGGCTGTGGATAAGCCTTGCCATTACAGGAAAAAATCCGATGTTTCACGTGAAACATCGGACCCTTTTGTTGTTGGCCGGCTGCTTATGCTCGTTTGTGTATCTTCCCTTTTATGGACCCGTTTATATATCCATCTGAGCGTATTTTGCATTGGATTGGATAAAGTCACGGCGCGGTTCTACTTTTTCACCCATCAACAAGCTAAAAGTTTCATCGGCCGCTTGCGCATCCTGCATTTCTACTCTAAGCAATTTACGTGTTTCCGGGTTCATCGTTGTTTCCCACAGCTGCTCCGCGCTCATTTCACCAAGACCTTTATACCGTTGCAGCTTTGGTTCCTTCCAGCCTGTTTCTTCTTTGATCTGTTCGACATCATCCTCTGTATAGGCATAAAAGGACTTGTTGCCTTCATAAACACGAAAGAGCGGTGGACAGGCAATATAAACATAGCCGCCTTCAACAAGCGGTTGCAAATGACGGAAAAAGAAGGTCAAAAGCAGTGTCCGGATATGCGCGCCATCGACGTCTGCATCCGCCATAATAATAACTTTATGATAACGCAAACGATGCAGATCGAAATCTGAACCAATGCCGGCGCCCAGTGCCAGTATAACTGGCTGGAGCTTTTCATTGCCGTAAACCCTGTCAATACGGGCTTTTTCAACGTTAAGCATTTTGCCCCACAAAGGCAAGATTGCTTGATATTTTCGTTCCCGTCCGTTTTTCGCCGACCCGCCAGCAGAATCACCTTCAACAATAAATATCTCACATAACTCTGGATTTTTCTCCTGACAGTCCGCCAGTTTACCAGGCAAGGCGTTTGACTCGAAGGCATTTTTTCGGCGTGTCATCTCACGCGCTTTACGAGCGGCTTCCCTAGCCCGGGATGCAGAAAGACATTTATCAATGATGGTTTTGGCAACAGGCGGATTTTCCTCCAGATAAGCCGCCAGTTTTTCCGTCACGACTGTTTCCACGATACCCCTGATCTCAGAATTGCCCAGTTTTGTTTTCGTCTGCCCTTCAAACTGCGGTTCAGGCAACTTGATACTGATGATCGCACCAAGTCCTTCACGTACATCCTCGCCCTGAAGATTCTTTTCCGTTGCTTTAATCTGGCCGTATTTTCTGGCATAATCATTGATGACCCTTGTTAATGCTGTTTTAAAGCCTGTCAAATGCGTACCGCCTTCAATCGTTGCGATATTGTTGGCATATGAGTACACGCTCTCAACATAAGAGTCATTATACTGTATGGCCAATTCGACAAAACAATCACCATTCTTGGCCGCCACATAGACCGGCATTTTATGAAGAACCTGCTTGTGCTTGTTCAGATACTCAACAAAGGAGACAATTCCACCCTCATAATGCAGGACCTTTTCAACGGCCGGCGTTACCCGTTCATCGATCAGATGCAGTGTGATTTCCTTATTCAAAAAAGCCATTTCACGGTAGCGGGTCAACATCATGTTGAAATCAAGCTCGACACTGGGGAAAATGGTCTGATCAGCTTTAAAGGTCGTGATGGTTCCTGTTGCGTCACTTTCACCGATCTCTTTCAGTGGTTCTTTGGTCAGACCACGTTCAAAACGAATACGGTAGGCTTTTCCATTCCTATTAACAACAACTTCCATCCATTCAGAAAGCGCGTTGACAACAGACGCGCCAACGCCATGCAGGCCGCCGGAAACACTATAGGCGCCACCACCGAATTTTCCGCCGGCATGCAGAACCGTATGAACAACCTCTACGGTGGGGATCCCCATTTTTGGATGGATGCCAACGGGAATACCACTGCCGTTGTCGGAAATTTCAACAATATTGCCTTGTTTGATGACGATCCTGATTTTATCGCAGCGCCCGGCCAGAGCTTCATCAACTGAATTGGCCACAATCTCATAAACCAGGTGATGAAGTCCGCGCATACTGGTATCGCCGATGTACATGCCCGGCCTTTTCCGTACCGCCTCCAGCCCTTCAAGGACCTGGATATCGCTTTCACTGTAAAGAGATCGGTTCGTTGTATCAAACCGATCATTATGGTCGTTATCAATCGTGATAATCTCCTCTTGAAAGTCATCATCACTCAAGGCGCGCGGATCATCAGCGATATTGATCATCTGATCAAGATCGTCTGGTTGATCGATTGACAATCTTTTTTCTTCTTTATATGACTGTTTATCCAGCCTGTTGTTAAGGCCCTCTTTACTCATGCTCGCACCTTCCTGGTTTGCTGGTCTTGTTCTGATACAAGCCCGTTTGTCTGATCTTTAATACTTAAATACTTATTTCTGTATCCTTTGATCTTCGCATTTGCCTATACACATCCTGCGCGGCCTTTTCCATTCTTTTCCACAAAGTTGCCGCGGCTATAGGGGAATAATAAACCCTGTCCAGTGTAACGATAAATGAACGTGGCAGATCCGGTGATATCACATCGACCCGATTTTCTTTTTCAGCCTTTCGGAGAAAATCGACAGTAGCCGATTCGTTGGCAGTTGTCCCATCGAAATCAAAGATGCCCAGGATATACTTGTTTGACAAGGTATACGTCCCACCGATATGTATGTACATCCACGTTGACACCACCTTCCATGAGCGCTTGTTGTCTCTGTTTTTTAACAGAGGCTTAACATTATAATTATAGCACATTTCAGGCAGTTTGAGGCGTCTAGCCTTTTTCACAGTGTTTATCGTGCGGCTCACCATGCGTGCCTGTCGGCATCACCTGTCCTTGAACAACCTTAAAAAAAGACCATTTGTGTTTATCTACCGAATGATTATTTTCAGACTTATTTTCATAATATGTGAATTCTTTTACAATTTGTTCGGTATCAGTACAGGTAACAAAAACCTGTGCCTCATGAATATTTTCTAACAAACTGTTTCTTCTATTTTCATCCAACTCTGACATGACATCATCGAGCAAAAAAACCGGTGCTTCACCCGTTTCTTCCCGCAGGATGATCAGCTCAGCAAGTTTCAGTGCGAGTACAGCTGATCGTTGTTGACCCTGTGAGGCAAATGGTTTGAGACTGCTGCCATCCAGAGATAAATCCAGATCGTCCCGGTGTGGTCCTACTTGTGTTGACCCTTTTTCAATATCATCGTAAAGCATTGATTTCAGTTTTTTCAGTAAACGTTCTGCAAGCTGATCATCTTTCGTATTAATGTCTATACCTGGTACAGACTTGTACTTTACATTTAACTGTTCTTTTCCGGAAGATATATCATTCTGGGCTTTTGCCGCGATTTCGGCGATTCGCTCAGTAAAAATCCGGCGCTGCTTGATCACGGCAACAGCTTCCTTGGTCAGGGCGTCGTCCCAGACGTCCAGCTGCATCAACCGGGTTGTATCTAGATTTTTACCCCGACCATAGCCCTGATCGCGCAACATCTTCAGCAAACGGTTTCTTTGATTAATAATTTTATTATATTGTTGTAGATGAACAAAGTAACCAGGCCTGATCTGAGATATAAGAAGATCAAGATATCTTCTACGTGTCGCAGGACCTTCTTTTACAATCATAAGATCTTCAGGCGCGAAGATAACAGCATGGAACAAACCCATCATATCGCTGATACGATCAAGCTTTAAACCATTATGATAGATCTGACGCAATGAACGACTGCGCTGGGCATCGCCATTGACTGCATCAAGAAAGCGGATTTCCACGGATTCAGTAGATCCATTTTGACAAATAAATTCAATCTTAACGCCATACTGGTCTTTATCATGCAGGATGAGATCACTATCGCGCGCGGTCCGGTGTGACCGCGCGCAGGTACACAAGTAGACGGCTTCCAATATATTGGTTTTACCCTGGGCATTATCGCCAAAAAAGACATTAATGCCTGGCGATGTGGTGATTTCCTGATCCAGATAATTACGGAACTGGTTCAGCGTAATCTTCGTGATGATCATACGGCCAGCCTTGTTCTTTCTTTACAGCTGGTTATTTTCATAGGTTTATCGCCTCAGTGGCAAGACCAGGTAAGCGAATTCATCGCTGTCCAGCGGTTTCAGGACACAAGGACCCATGGTTCCGTTGAAAACAATGCTGATCTCATCTTCATCTATGACGCGCAGGGCATCAATGAAATATTTCGGATTGAAGTCGATATCAATACTATTGCCATTCATGGCTATCGTCAGTTCTTCGCGCAGGGTCCCTATTTCTGTGTTGGCACTGACAACCAGTGTATCTTCATCACTTGTAGAAAGACGCACCGGATATCGCTTGTCGTCCGTCGTGATGATCAGAGAAGCACGCTCAATAGCGTCCAGGAGGACTTCAGGCGATACTGTTATGGTTGTTTCAGCTGTCTGAGGAATGATGCTGCTGTAATTCATGTATTCACCCTGGATCAGACGGGAAACAACCTTCACATTTCCTGTATCAAACAGGATGTTGTTGTTTGAAGGATAGATGTCGACACTTTCTTTTCCTGTACCCAGAATACGTCCTACTTCATGCAGCACTTTGCCCGGGATGATGAATTTTAACTGCCCCACTTCTTCTTCTAGAATATTTTTGCGCAGGGCCAGCCTGAATCCGTCAATGGCAACCATTTCCACGACATTTCCCTCTGACATAAAAAAACAACCATTGAGGATGGGTCGTGTTTCATCGGTGCTGACCGCAAAGATGGTCTGCTGAATCATTTCGCGCAGCATCTGCTGGGGCAAGGTGGTTTTCAACGATTGCTCCACAACAGGTATTTTAGGATAATCTTCTGCAAGCAGACTCTTGATGGTAAAATGAGAACTGCCACTTTCAATCTTGACCGCCTGAGCAGAGGTACTTTCCAGGGTGATGATGTCATCCGGCATCTTGCGAATGATATCGCCAAACATCCTTGATGTAACCACCAGACTTCCTTTTTCCGGTACATCAGCTTCCATACGGCATTCAATACCGATTTCCATATCGTAGCCAGTCAATTTGATGTCTTCATCCGCTTCTATTAGAATCCCATCCAGGATGGCCATGGTAGAACGTGATGCTATAGCTTTTTGGACGATGGCGATGGATTCAATCAGCCTGTCCCGTGAACAGATGACTTTCATGCGGGTTCCTCCTCAATTGGCTTGTTGTCTTTATATCAATATATTTTATCACTTTTCTTCTTATGGTGTGTGAACTGTGTTGATAACTGCTTTCAACCCGTGTTACGGCATGTTTTCCCTGTTGAAAAGATGTTCATAACCTATTTGCTGAAAAAGCTTCTCCTGTGTATAAGGTGGGGAGACATTTTATCCACAGTTTCATCCACGTTGTATTTATCCACATATCCACATAAAATGTGGATAAAGAACGTCTGTTCTTTTCATTCGGCAATTCTCTTTTTGATTTCCTCAATATCACTGACAATTTTTCCCTGCTTGTTTATTTCCTCTGTTATTTTATTGCAGGCGTGCATCACGGTGGTGTGGTCGCGGTTGCCGAAATCATTGCCAATTTGCGGGAAAGTCATGTTTAGCAGGAAACGGCACAGATACATGGCCAGCTGGCGCGGTCTCGCAATTTCTTTGTTGCGCCGGTTGGACTTGATATCTTCGACGGTAATTCTGTAATAGCGGGCAACCACATCTGTGATTACCGCAGAACTGACTTTCCGGCCGGCCATCGGCTGGATGATGTCTTTCAAGGCCTCTCTGGCAACTTCCAAGGTTATGGTCCCGGCCAGCAGGGAATAACAGAGAACCGTGTTGAAGGCACCTTCCAGTTCACGGATGTTCGAAGCGATGTTTGTTGCGATATAGTTAAAAACATCATCCGGTATGGTGGCGTTGTTGATTTGAGCACGTCTTTTCAGAATTGCGACACGGGTCTCGTAGTCAGGTGGCTGAATATCCACAGTCAAACCGCAGGAAAAGCGGGTGCGCAGGCGTTCTTCGAGTGAGATCAGGCTCTGCGGTGGCTTGTCGCATGTCATGACGATGTTTTTGCCGCTCTCATAGAGCGTATTGAAGGTGTGAAAAAACTCAATCTGCATCTGTTCCTTGCCTTCAATAAACTGGATATCATCAATCAGGAGCAGGTCTGTCTGCCTGTATTTACTGCGAAAATCATCGTATTTGTTTTCTTTGATGGCATAAATGAACTCATTGACAAATTGCTCGCACTGGACATAGAGGATTTTTCTCTCAGGCGTCTTCTTTGCAACGAAATTACCGATGGCATGCATCAAGTGTGTTTTTCCCAGTCCTGATCCGCCATAGAGAAAAAGCGGATTGAAGTTGCGACCGCCTTGTTTTTCCGCGACAGCCACACAGGCAGCGTGGGCGAACCGGTTACCGCTGCCCACGACAAAAGCTTCAAAGGTGTATTGCTGGTTGAGCCTGCTTTTGTTTATGGCCGGCAGGCCGTCTTCTTCCTGCAAAGACGGTTCAACCCGCACTTCAGGAACAACGGGATGTCCGATAACGATCTTGATATCGATATTCCGGCTGGTGGCAACTTTCAAGGTGTTGCGGATCAGAGGAACATACTGGTCAACAAAGGTCTTATGGAAATCATTGGGGACAGACAAAGTGAAAACCCCTTGGCCCAAATCCAGAGGTTCCATGGGTTTTATCCATGTATTAAGACAGATCTCTGACAGCTCGCCTTCAAGTAGATCCAAAGCTTTATGCCAGATTTTATTGACCTCGTTTTGTTGCATGCCGATACCAACCCCATCCTGAAGTAGTTCCATCTTATCAGATTCCGGAACGATATAAAAGGCTCTCCGTCTGTTCATCTATGATATACTGAACACACTTGGTTCGGGAAGGAGTGCCGTAAATGGACTATGTTTTTTTCGGCTTCAGCTCGCTTTGCCTGGCGTTAACGATCCTTTTCATCTTTGTCTTGTCTGTGAAAGCTGACCGTCAACTACGATTTTGGCAGTACTTGGCAGCGGGTGCCGCTTCCATACTTTTATATTACCTCAATGTTGTTATCTTTAGCAGTAATGTGCTTTTATACTTCCTCTCAAATTCGCTTCCGCAGCTGGCACTAACCGTTGTGCTCACCTTGCTGTTGCGCTATAAATCGACGACAGGCTGAGCGCTGTCAAGCAGGTACGGGCTCATGGAGGTCCTGTTGATAAACAAAATGAAACGATGTAAGTATATTATGATATTTATTGATATGGAGTCTTTATGAAATGTCACAGAACAATAGGGTTTTACTTTTCGATCTTGGTAACATACTGGTTTCGCTGAATGCTGTTTCCGCAATCTGGCAAAGAGGCTCTTCAGCTGGCGGGTCGGTTTCCACGGATCATTTCTGGTCGTCCAGCAAAGCGGTTCATGATTATGAGTCTGGCCGTTTGCCAACGTTGAAAGCTTTCTATGAGGCACTTCGTACAGAGCATCCTATAGATGTAAGTGAAGATGAATTTTATTTAATTTTCAGGAATGTGATTGGGGATGTCTTTCCGGGAACACAGGCACTGCTGTCTGCTTTGCGGCATGAATATCCTCTTTATCTGCTATCCAATACAAGCGCGGCCCACTGGGCGATCTGTTGCGATGAACAAAAGCTGGATGTTTTTTTCTGTAAAGCTTTTCTTTCTTTCAAGATGGGTGTCATGAAGCCTGATCCCCGGGCTTTTCAACAAGCAATCGTTGAGATGAACAGTGATCCGCAAAACATATGGTTTTATGATGACCGGGAAGATAACGTAATGATTGCTAGAAAACTAGGAATAAATGCACATGTAAGCTTTGGTGGAGAAACATTATATAATGATTTGCGAAATCATGGTTTTATAACTGAAGCTGTATTGCAGGTCGTTCAAAACAGGGAAAAAGAACGTAATTGAACGTTTCAGGTACTTTTCCAGAAGGGAATACGTATATGATCGAGAAATTCAGTGAGTTGAATAATCCGGAAATGTGGTACGATCAGGCGACCATGACCACTTTACGTGGCTGGTTCGGGCAGACCCGCAAATGTCCGGCATGTAACCGAGTCCACAGCCTGCACACGCGCATGATGGAGTCAGATAAGAATATTGCTATGAATATTGGTCAATATCTGGCTGTGCTCGGATTCAGGGGCAGTTGTCTGGTTGTTATGGATGAGCGGACGAAAGACGCTGCGGGTGACGCGCTTATGCAGGGATTGGCGGCTTTTCGCCCGAAGGCTGTTGTCTACACAAGACGAGATCTGCATGCCGATGAGCAGGCCTTGGGTACACTGCTTATGGGGTTGCGCGATAAACCGAATTTTCTGGTTTCCTGTGGCAGCGGAACTTTGACAGACATAACACGATATAACAGTTTTATTACAGGAATACCTTTTGTGGCCTTTGCGACCGCCGCTTCTGTAGATGGTTTCGCCTCAGGTTCGACCCCACTCCTGGTTAATGGCTTTAAGACAACCTACCCCGGTGTAGCCCCGGAGGCTATCTTCTACGACCCTTATGTCCTGGCAGCAGCGCCGCAAAAGATGACGGCTGCTGGATTTGGTGATATTCTTGCGAAAGTGATTGCGCTGCTGGACTGGCGACTCGCTTATGCCGCAGAGGATGAGGCGTATTGTCCGCTGATCGCGGCCTTGGTGGATCGTGCTGTTGAGGATTGCCTCAACCTGGCTGGCGACCTGGCCGTACCTTCAGGCCAGACAACACCGGATCAGCTGAAAAAGAGGGCGGCCGCATCAGGGCGCCTCATGGAGATCCTGGCCCTCACGGGCATGGCTATGCAGATGATGGGCAGTACGCGACCGGCATCCGGAGGGGACCACCACATTTCCCACCTGCTGGAAATGCGTGACATCCAGATGGAACGTGAAGGCAGCCTGCATGGTGACAAGGTGGGGATTGGCACCTTGATCTCCATGGTGATGTACCAGAAGTTATTCGCCGGTTCGGCGATGCCGCGCCAACGGCCGGTTCTGGCGGCAGATATATGGGAAAAGGAAGTGCGCCGTGTTTACGGGCCGCTGGCAGCCCATGCCCTGGCCACAAACCAGCCACAACCGCCGCAGGGTGATGTATGGGATAAACAAAAGCAGCTGCTGGAACGCGCCATGCAGACCTTTGGTTTTGCGGCGGTTGAGCGGTTCAAGACGTTGATCCCTCTGGCCCGTGACAAAATACTGGCGATGGATGGTCCGGTAAGGCCCGACCAGCTGGGCTATACCGTCCAGGATACCTATGATGCCATCGCTTTCGGCAAAGAAGTGCGGCCTAAATTTACGATTCTGCGCCTGGCTGAGCGCTATGGCTGGCTTTATGACCTTGCTGAGGAAATTTCCGCCGGACTTCCCAGGGGTGACCTTTACTAAGGCCGTGTTCTTACAGGTGATTCGGATGTTTCTCCTGAAGCGCTAAACGGGAAAGCTGCGTGACAAATAGAAATCAACCCCCAAAAAGACGGCTGCAGCGGAATTGGCAGCCAAAAACAAAGAATAGGAGCGTTTTTTATGAAAGACCGTTACAATGTTCTCTTGCTTATGGTAGACCAGATGCGCTGGGACAGCCTGGGGTGTTACGGCAATAGTGTGATCGAGACGCCGAACATCGATTATCTGGCAGCGACAGGCACGCTTTTCCGCCATGCTTATACGCCTTCGCCTTCCTGCATACCCGCCAGGGCCTGTCTGATCAGCGGCTTGAATCCCTGGCATGCGGGTATTCTGGGTATGGGAGGCGGTCAAAGCGGCATGGGTACCGGTTTTGCAGAAACGCTTCCCGGTGTTTTTGCCCGTCATGGCTACCACACGCAGGGCGTCGGTAAGATGCATTTTCATCCGCAGCGGTCTTTAAACGGCTTTCATAATACCCTCCTGGATGAATCAGGTCGTGCAGAGCCGGGCTTTGTTTCCGACTACAAACAATGGTTTGACGCCAATAAAACGGGTGATTATCAGCTTTCTGACCATGGGATCAGCTGGAATTCCTGGATGTCCCGGCCGTATAACCTGCCGGAATATCTGCATCCCACCAACTGGACCGCCAGCCAGTCAATCAAATTCCTGGATGAACGGGATCCAACCCTGCCCTTTTTCCTGAAAACATCCTTCGCCCGTCCGCATTCACCCTATGATCCGCCCGTCTATTATTTTGATATGTACAACGATCCGGAGAAAGAGATACCACAACCTTTTGTCGGAGACTGGGCCGGTATCAATGACCATCCAGAGGATGCCGCTGATCCGGATGCTTACCGGGGCAGACGCAAGCCGGCGGAGATCCGCCGGGCCAGGGCCGGTTATTATGGCTCCGTAAGCCATATCGACCATCAGATCGGCAAGTTGCTGAATGCTTTGCGCAAACGGGGTCTGCTGGAAAAAACCATTATCCTTTTCACTTCAGATCACGGCGATATGCTGGGCGACCATCACCTCTGGCGCAAAACGTATGCTTATGAGGGATCTGCACATATTCCCTTTATCGTACGGCTGCCCAAACCGCTGCGTAACGCCGTCCAGCGCGATGTTGACACACCGGTGACCTTGTACGATGTTATGCCTACGCTGCTCGATCTGGCCGGTCTGCCGGTTCCCTCCGGTCTGGATGGTCTCAGCATGCGGCGGCAATTGTTTGAGGAAAATGCAGGCGGCAGGGCATACCTCCATGGTGAGCACAGCACCTGTTATAGTGAAGAGCAGGAAATGCAGTTTCTGACTGACGGACGCCGCAAATACATCTGGTTTCCCCGCCGGGACTGCGAGCAGTTCTTTGACCTGACGGTTGACCCCAAGGAGCTTCATGACCTATCCAAAGACCCGGAAAGGCAGGAAGAGGTTACTCTCTGGCGCGACAGGCTCATTCAAGAACTGGATACAAGGCAGGCCGGACTGGTTGAAGCCGGGCGGCTTGTTTGCCAGAACGGACGTCCATACCTGCGTTCCCCGCATTATGATGTGCGCGTCGGCAAGACCGGTCTGGGCTGACCGGAGCGACATCAAAAAAAGCCGCATCGTGTTTTGTGCGATGCGGCTTTTGGGGGTTATGCTCTTTAGCAGATTTGCTTTAGACCGGTTATTTGGATGGTGTGGTTCCGTAAGAGCCGGCGGTGTCGAAATGGGTGCTGGTGGTGTCTTTCTGACGCGAGCTGGCCCGCAGTTTATTCAACTCATCAAGGAAGAGGTCTTCATCAATCGGAAGCTCAACAGGTCTGCCCAGCCAGCTGGACAGATGCATCGCGTTGGAGATGGTCAGGCCGTTAATGCCTTCAACACCTTCAGCAACCAGATCGCCGCCCCGCAGGATGGCATCGGCGAAAGCCCGCAGAACACCAACGTGCTGCAGGTTTTCCCCTTCCAGTTCAACTTCGCTGACCGTCATTTTCGGCAGTCCGAAGCCGGTTGGCGCTGATTTACAGAATTCACGCTCGTTGGTTTCCAGCTTGTACATGAAAAGCTTGTTGTCTTCACAGACCAGTTTGCCCCACTCCAGCGTGATTTCGAAGCGATTGGTGCCTGGGGCGTCGGCTGTGCTGGTGACAAAAACACCAGTCGCGCCATTGGGGTATTCGACGTAAGCGGTTACATCGTCTTCAACTTCAATGTCGTGCCATTTGCCGTTATGACAGAAAGCCTGCACTTTTCCGGGCATGCCGCAGATCCACTGCCAGAGGTCGATGTTGTGCGGGCATTGGTTCAGAAGGACGCCACCGCCTTCACCTGCCCAGGTTGCCCGCCAGTTGCCGGAATCATAATAGGACTGGGTGCGATACCAGTTGGTGATGATCCAGTTTGTCCGCTTGATGGCGCCCATTTCCCCGCTCTTGACGATTTCGTACATCTTGCGGTAGACAGGATTGGTCCTCTGGTTGAACATCATGCCGAAGACCACAGCGCTATTGGCAGCAGTCTCGTTCATTTTGCGGACCTGGCGGGTGTAAACGCCGGCCGGCTTCTCACACATGACATGCAGGTTATGCTGCATGGCAGCGATGGCCAGAGAGGGATGCTCATAATGGGGGACGGCAATCAGAACGGCTTCGCATTTGCCGCTCTGCATCATGGCTTCAGCCGTCGGGAAAAGGGCGATATCCGGGGGCAGGTTTTCTTTGGCCCAGGCCAGCCTGGCTTCGTCGACATCAGCAATCGCGGACAAGGCGATGTCCGGGATCTTGCCATCCAGGATATTCTTGGCATGACCGGTACCCATGTTGCCCAGACCGATAATGCCCAGTTTGACTTGCTTGCTCATAGTACAGCCTCCATTGATTGTGTTCCCGGTTTATTCTTGCATGGCTCAGACGCTTGTCGCCTGTTCTGATTACTGCAGGTGTGGCTTGCCATGCCATTCTGCGTGTTGGCGGTGTGTTCCTGCGGAAAGCTGCTCAGCGATAGCCGGCACCGGCCAGGAAGTCGTAGCTGCTCTTCAAAGCGGCAAAGGGACTGCCGGCGCAAGTATCCTGCTCAACCAGCATGTACTGGGTGCCGGCTTTCTCAAAGGCGGCAAAGATAGCCGGCCAGTTGAGGTTGCCTTCGCCGATCGGAGCCATCAACTGGTCACGGCCATTGATCGCCATATCTTTAAGATGGACCGTCGGCAGGCGGCCGCTTAACTTTTCAATCCATTGACAGACATCGGCACCGCCGGCCTGCACCCAGTAGGTATCCAGTGTAAAGCCCATTTCCTCAGCGGAGAACTGGCCTATCAGGTGTTCCAGGTAGTTTTTGCCATCAATTTTCTCGAATTCAAAATTATGGTTATGGTACATAAACAGTTTGCCTGCGGCGGCGATCTTGCGGGCAGCGCCGCGGTAATCTTCACCAAACAGGTCGATCCAGTCCGGCTGACGGTACTTTTCCGGCATGGAGCCAATGCCAATGTGATCACAACCCAGAATATCATGCTCTTCGATGACCGCTTCTGTTTCGTTCAGGATACGTTCGGCCTTGGTATGCGTCAGAACAATTTTCAGGTCGTTATCGTCGCAAATTTCCCTGATGCGCTGGGGTTTGATGTCGCCGACACCGGAGATCTGGACAAACTTGTAACCGATATCGGCAATCCTTTTCATGGAACGCGCGAAGTCCTGTTCTGTCTGGATATACTGGCGAATGGTATAAAGCTGGGCACCGATATTCATATTCGATCCTTCTTTCTTTTGTCTTTTTCCGTACAGGCTGAGCTGCGGGAAAGCATTCTGCCTGGCGGTTGATTCGCTTTTGCTGCTGCATCTGCCTGCCAGGACTGCCGCCCTGCCCGGGCGTTGCTTATAGCAGTTCCCTCAGGACGGCAAGCGCTTCTTTGGCTTCTGCTGCCTGATCTTCGCGGAATCCGGCCTCAATACTGACATTGCCTTGATAACCAATCGCTTTCAGCATCTGCATGAGGGCTGCCAGCTGCACTTTATCACTGGCCAGGGGAATCTTGCGCCCCAAAAAGGTCGATACATGGATGTGGCGCAGATCCGGTCCGGCCATCTGCAGTGCGTTCAGGCTTTCATGCTCGATATCCATGTGGTAGGTGTCAGCCAGGACTTTGAAGTTGGGATGGTCGACTGCCAGCATCATGACCAGGGCTTCACTGACCCGGTTCATGATGTTGCTTTCTGTTGCGTTGAGCGGTTCCATGACAATCGTGATCTCGTGACGCGCTGCGATTCCGGCCGCGATTCCGGCGAAATCACGAAGCTGGGCCAGGGCACGGCTGTAAGGAAAACCGGCGGGGACATTGCGAGAACCGGAGCTGCCAAAAACAATAACTTTCGCACCGATTGCCGCCGCACGGGCGACAGCTGTTTCAGCATAACGGATGCAAGCCTCGCGATCGACTGCCGGCCCGACAACGGGCACTGAACGCGGAAGGAAAATATTGCAGGCCAGGCAGGGCAGGCCGCTTGCCTGCAATTTCTGCCGAACCGCGGCGAATTCTTCTTCTGACATCTGTGCCAGTGGCGACAGCGCCAGCTCAATGTAGTCGTATCCCCAGGCCTTGACATCGGCCGCGATATCGACACTTCCGCAAAAACCTAACTTCATCATGTTCACCTGTACGTCACACAAAAATCGGTGACCCTTTCGTTGTCGTTTTTGATCGGTCAAGACTCGCTTCGCGCCGGTGCGTTGGCCGGTCCCTTCTATTTTAGCTGAAAGCCAGTGCGATGCCAAATGCAGACAAACCTTTCGAGCATGCGTATTAGAACCGATACGCCTAGGGCGGCAGGTTTCGCTTATAGCCATTCACCTAAAAGGGAATCAGCTCTTTTTCTGCTTCCGGTGTCAGGGGTGCGCCGTATTCACACACAGAAAATGCTTCTGCGAAAAGAGCCCGGGCACCACGTTCACCATAACGTTCAATGAGCTTGTGGCGGAATTTAATGGCTGGTATCGCTTCCCTGTATTCTGACATCGCTCCTGTCATCAGGCCTGCGAGAGCGGTCGCGTCAATGGGTTGGCCATCGCGGGGCAGACGGGGCTGATGCAGCCATTCAAAGCGTGCTGCAGGATCTGTGGGTACTGTATGCAGCGTCCCTTTGGTGTAGGGCAGCCACTCATAAACCTGAGACTCATGGCAGTCGAGCATATGGAACTTGTCTTCGATGACGTCGTCGGTCATGATTGCCAGGTCGGCTATAAATGGCGGGTTCTGGAAACTGTCATAGAAGTAGAGGATAACGGGCATTTTTTTCATGGCCGGCACTTCAGGGCAGAAATTAGGCACAATCAGCAGGTATGAGGCATCCTGGACCAACAGTGAGGCGTTGCGGTGATCAGCATGATAGTCGTTGGGGCGGCAGCTGAAGACAAGATCCGGCTGGAAAGTGCGGATGGCCCGGATGAGCCGTTTGCGGGTGGGCAGATCGGCCATGAGTTCACAGTCGGGGATATCCCAAACCTCGTACTCGATGCCGGCCAACCTGGCCACCGCTTGTGTTTCCTGCTTGCGCCTGGCGGCGATGTCAGCCGGTTTCATGGACTGATGGCCGCCGCTGCCATCCAGCAGCGAAATGAATTTGACCTGGTGGCCGGCCCGGGCATACTTCAAGGCCAGGCCACCGCAGCGAAAATCACAATCGTCGGGATGCGGGCCAATCATCAGGACACGAATGTTTTTTCTCATGATGCTCCTCCTTGTTTATGCCTCGGTCAGGTCAAAGGAAAAGACATGGCAGTCGGCACTGCCCCAGGTGGTCAGCGGAACAAAACGCACCGCACTGACCGGTCCGGCAGCGGACAGGTCGATCTGCACCAAACGCTGATAATTGTTTTGGACAAATTGAAAGGTTTCCCACTGGCCGTCAACGGTACGGACATCAATACGGAAATCGCGCAGCATCGTCTGGGGAACACACATCGGTTTGTTGTTGAGAAAGTAATTGGAGCGCTGCGGCCGGTTGTAGCGGGTTTCTTCCGGGAGGGTGCGGCGATTCAGGTCGCTGTCCAGGACCAGCCGGGCTTTTTTCACACTGGCGGGCTCAGCCAGGTGGTAGGTGACGGCATCGCCTGGCTTGCCCCGCCAGCCGTTGTCAGCATTGCCGATGGGACGATCGTAGCCGTTACGCAGATTCTCGCTGTCCAGACCGTCTGCTTCCAGTTTGGCCTGCAGGGTCAGTTTCGGGACAGGCCGCTGCTGGAACGGCAGATAACTGTCATCGTCCATCAGCCAGACCTGGAGTGTGTCCAGATGTTTTTCATAGACACCGCGTGGTGATGTCTGCTCCTGAATGGCCAGGGCAGCCGCGGTACCAGCAGCCTGTCCGAGGGTGCCGCAGGTCGCCATAACCCGGGTCGCGCTCAAAGCGGAGTGGGTTACGCTTATGTTGCGTCCGGCGAACAGCAGATTGTCGATGTTGGCAGAGTACAGGCTGCGATAGGGGATACCGAAAGGTGATGGCGCCGCATGGAAAAGGGTCGGCTTTTCCGGGGTGCGCAGACCGCCCGGGTGGTGGTCGTCCATTGTCCAGCCGCCATAAGCGACCAGATCTTTGAAACGGCCTTCCGACCGTACATCATGCTGATTCATGATGTAGTCCCCCACATAACGGCGCGATTCACGTTTTCCAGGGAGGATGCCAATCCAGTCCAGGTCGAGGTTATCGACTTCCGGACCGTAGTCGCCGCTATTTTTGACATAGTCCCAGATGCCATACGCGACATTCTGCAGCTCATCGCGGACCGCCTCTGTGTCGGCTATGGAATCGCGATCGCCACCAAGCTCAAGATACCAGTAATTCTCATTTTGCTCAGTAGGGTTTGGCCGGCGGTACGGCAGTTTTTCCTTATTGAAAGGTTCAGCCCAGAACGGCGGCGTATATCGCCTTTTGGCCGCATGTTCACGAGCCTGGATCAGGCAGCTCATACCCATGGTTTTGCGGTCTGCCTGCTCTGGAGCGATGTCCTCGTCGAATTCGTTTCGGCTTTCACGCCCGACGCGGAACCGGGCGCCTGTCAGCGGTGCCAGGATGCTGTCCCCGGAGCAGTCAATGAAGATTTTTGCAGCGACACGGTGGAAGGTCTGTGTGGTCAGCTGCCAGCCGGTGACAGCGACAATGCGGTTTTGTTCCATCTCGGCATCCAGGCATGAGCAGTTCAACAGATAGTCCAGACCTTCCTGGAAACGGACTTTTTCGAAAAGGATACTGTCCCAGATGCTGTAGTTGCTGTACGGGTTGCGGTAAAAGCTTTCCAACATGATCTCTTCGACCAGGCCGGTTTCACGGTTGTTCTCGCCGTGGGCCCCACAGACCCACATGCGTATTTCTGAAGAGGCGTTGCCGCCGAACATGGGGCGATCCTGCATGATCAGGACAGAAGCTCCGTGCCGGGCTGCGGAGACAGCAGCGCAAAGGCCGGCCAGTCCGCCGCCGACGACACAGACGTCAGCATGATGTTCAATGGTTTTCAGCGCAGTGTTCATGGATCTGATCCTCCCTGTATAAGGTTTGCCGATCGTGTGCGTACCTCGAAACAGCCCGTCTTCGACATATCCTTTGTATGATCATCATACACCGTATGCTATACTTGCATAACTGAGGAATCATGCTGGTTTTCTTTGTTATCGTGCAAAATGTGTATCCATAAAACAACCGCGGAGGGACAGGCTGTGAACCATCAGGAAAAAATCGATCTGCTGGCGCGTTACCTGCGCTTTTTGGCTGAAGAGCAAAAGCTGGATGTCATCATTTTTGACTCAGCAGGCTTTCTTGGCGCACACGAGGCGCTCAGTCAGATCCTGCAACCCTATATGAACCATATGAACGATTATTGCATGTATGTCAAGAGCAACCAGTCGCTGTGGGCGCGCTGCATCGTTCTGAAAGAGCGGCTGTTGCGACGCTGCGGCCGTGACGATAACCTCTTTTTTGGCACCTGCCACTGCGGCGTGGGCGAATTCATCCTGCCGCTGCGTACCCGCTTCGGCTTGTCCGGTTACATCAGCGCAAGCAGTTACCGGGGCACAGACACCTCGCCCGGCCGACGTCTGGCGGCGACGTCGCGCCGATATCTGCTGGACGAAAAGGTGCTGCGGCAGCGGTTTGATGACGCGCTGAAACAGCCTCCGGAGGACAGTCGTTCTCTGGCTCTGCACTTATCGGTTGTGGCGCTGCTTTTGAATCAGGCCATTGATGCTGTCTGGCAGCAGGAAGAACAGGAAGAACTGGATAACCGGCGGCCAACGATGCGGCTGATCGCCAGGGCTGTTGACTACATGAACGAGATGTACGCCACACTGGATAGCGTTGATGAAATCGCGGCATATTGCAACTGCAGCAAATCGCATCTGCAGCATCTTTTTCAAGCTTATCGCTGCCAGTCTGTCTGGAGCACCTTGCAGGCCATCCGCATGGAAAAAGCACGCCGGCTGCTGCTGGAAACCGATCATCCGGTCTATTTGCTGGCGACCCTTGCGGGATACCGGGACCCGAATTACTTCTCTGTGGTTTTCAACCGGTTCTATGGTGTTTCACCTCGCCGTTTCCGTCAGATGAATCGTCCTGAATGACGCTTTTGCCACCTCGTGGTAAACTGGAGGAAAGAACGTCCGCATAAAGCGGGCTATGCATGTATTGACAATGGAGGAAAAGCCGATGGATAAGCATACGATTCAGTTCTCTCGCGCGGTTCCGGTCGCCTACGAAGCAGATGTCGCTGTGATCGGCGGTGGTCCTGCCGGCGTGGCCGCAGCGGTTGTGGCCGCCCGCCAGGGCGCACGGGTTGTCCTTCTGGAAGCGGAAAGCTGTTTTGGCGGCCAGGGCACAGCCGGTCTTGTCCCGGCTTTTATGCCTTTTACGAATGGTGAGCATTTTCTGGCCGGCGGTTTTGGCAAAGAGCTTTTTGACCGCCTGACCCGTATCAGTGACCCTGCGACCAACAATCCTTATTCCATCCAGGTGGAGCGGCTAAAACTGGTTTATGACCAGATGGTGATCGAAGCAGATATTCCTTTCCGTTTTGTCAGCCGCCTGATTGGTGTCCAGCAGAAAGGCAATCGTGTGACCCAGGCGATCTTTGCCGGGATGAGCGATCTGTTTTCTGTTTCGGCCCGTGTTTTCATCGACGCGACCGGCGATGCCCTGTTATGCCATATGGCCGGCGCGCCTTGCGAGAAAGGCGATACCGAAGGCAATGTGATGGCGGGCACACTCTGCAGCCTCTGGGCCAACATTGATTGGAAGCGGGTGAACAAGCCGGATAGCCGGGCGTTTGACGCAGCTTTCGCAGATGGTGTCTTTACGACGCCGGACCGGCATTTGCCCGGCATGTGGCGTGTGGGACGGACTCTGGGCGGCGGTAACATCGGCCATGCTTTCGGGGTTGACGGTACCGACGAGCAGTCTTTGACGGAAGCGTTGGTTTACAGCCGAAGGATCCTGACTGAATACGAGCGTTATTACAAGCAGTATCTGAGTGGTTACGAGGATATGGAGCTGGTTGTTAGCGGTTCTATCCTGGGCATACGTGAGACGCGCCGCATCTGCGGAGACTTTACGCTGACTTTGGATCATTTTAAAGGCCGTTCATCTTTTCCAGACGAGATCGGGCGCTACAGTTATCCGGTGGATATTCATGCGGCTAAGCCGGACGCGGCCAGCTACAACACGTTTTTGAAAGACCATACAGAGATGCGTTACAAAAAAGGCGAGAGTTACGGTATCCCCTATCGCTGCCTGATCCCGCGTGATCTGGACAATGTCCTGACAGCCGGCCGCTGTGTCAGCACCGACCGCTACATGCAAAGCTCGATCCGGGTCATGCCCGGCTGTTATATTACCGGCCAGGCTGCTGGTCTGGCGGCGGCGCTTACGAACAAAGACGGTGATGTCAGGTCTGTAGATGTTAAAGAACTGCAGACCCGTCTTTTGGAGATTGGTGCCTATCTGCCTAACAGCAGCACCTGAAAAGTCTACCCGCTGC
>LSQX01003248.1_pt1 | contig 24785 bp, 29 predicted proteins | sample 654561 | NCBI WGS metagenome assembly LSQX01 (sample SAMN04489861, study PRJNA283612) | anaerobic digester metagenome | isolation source: 4 biogas reactors fed with cattle manure at either 37C or 55C with and... | place: Denmark: Kongens Lyngby | collected 2014
TTTCCATCAGTACCTACCAACCCAAGCTTCAAAGCAGCCAGGATTGCAGCCGCAATCAGGACAATACCGCCTACAGCAACGATGTACTCAAGCATTCCCTGCCCTTTTTCGTCTTTTACAATACTTAAAAATTTCTGCATTAATGGTTTTCCTCCTTTTATTTATTACATTACAGATTGTATCTGTTCGAATACTCTAGTAACCAAAACTCCACCAACTAAACCCATTAGAATAATAAGCGGGATGAAGCGAAAACCTACTATAAACAACGGCTTCCGTGTTATACGTGCTTTGTCTGCTGCGACCTGCTTTTCTTCCATTTGTTTAGACTCGGCTTGCAATATACTGCCTATATCCTGGCTACCAGATTGTGATACCTGAAGGAGTAGTGATACTAATTGTTTTCCTTCCGGCAAATTTAGAGACTTTTCAAATATCTCTAAAGCCTTCACTACTCCTGTTGGCCAAGCGGCCAAGGTTTTGTTAATGTCGTCTGCCAGCATCGGTGTAAACTGACGGGCATTCACTAATGACTGAGGGATTGAAAGCCCGCTTTGTAAAAACAACTCAATAGTGGAAAACAGCAAATAACATTCCTGCCGCTTTTTTTCCTCCTTTCTTTTATCTAGCGCATAAAATGTAAATCTCACTGCACCTGCGCCGAGAATAGTGCATAAAAGAGTGCCTAATAGCATATATCGTGTGCCGACAGTAAAATAAAGACCAAGAAGCATGCCGGCAATGGCACCAATATAAAGTAATGTTCGTCTATTGCTTAAGTCAGGTTTAATCTGATCTGCAAACATAGACTCTTGTGCTTTTCTGACAGTAGTGTCTAAAAAATAATAAAATAAGGCGAAGACAACCATGCCTGCGCCTGTTGCAAATAACATAAGCATGACTTCTCCTCCTATTCATCAACCATAATACGATCCAAAAACACCCAGGCCACGATAGATACCAGCCATAAGGTTATCAGCACATTACCTGCCGTGGTGCGGATAAATGTCATAGTTACCTCCGGCATGTTGTTTAATAAAAACAAATATACCGGCACAGGTAAGGCTAATAAAAATATATTGGTGTACCTGACAGTACTGACTTCTGAGTGCTGAAAATTTGATCTGTCCCGGGCGGCTGCTATCTTATAGCTTAAATCACGAAACAGCGGAGATAACATTGCCCCTTGCTTGTCTGCACTTTTTAATAAACTTGCAAATATAAATGCATAAGGGACTTTTAACTCTTCTGCTAACTGATCAGCCACCTCATTAATGCTGACACCAAAGGTTAATTCTGAATAAGCAGTCTGGAAGGCAGTTCCTACAGGAGCAGAAACATGCTTAGCTACTGCTTCTATCCCTCTCGGGATACTTTTAGTTATCAAAAAGGTATTAGAAAACAATTCAACTGCGCTTGATAGCTGTTCAAGCACTGTTGATTTTAGTTTGCGTTGCTGAAAGTAGATTATTTGGCTTGGTGCATATAAAGAGATTCCTGCTGCTATCATTGCGGGGACTATGGCCCTACCCACTGCATAAACAAGAACAAATGATATGAAGGCTAAAATGTAAGGCAGGGTTAGGCTGTCTCTTAATCTTCTTGCATATTCGGGTGCATATTTGGCTAGTATTTCTATCCAGGTGTAGGTAACAACAGCTACCACTAAGCCAATACCTAAGCCCATCAGCATTGTATATACATTAATATTAATAGCCAACACCCCCAAACACTTCCTGGATGTCTTCATCGCTTACTCCATAAACGCGCATGGCATTTATGCAATCCATCGTAGGCGGACTCACTAACCTCCATTCTCCATCACCTACATAATCTTCGGTATATGGCACCCATTCTATGATGGGATTGTAACGGATCGCACCATTGTGAATAGACACCTCAGTGATATTTACTATCTTTTTAATTCCTTTTCGGGAATCTGTGAACATTTGAATTATTATTTGGAATGCTTGGGCAACACGTTCAATGACTAATGGTAAAGGGAGGTTTACTCCTTCTTGTAAGGCAAGCATGGCCGTGTTCCTGACAGCTTCTTCGACTGAAGTAAACGAGGAAAAATGGGCAGTTGCCATTGACCCATCATGACCACGGGTACAAGCTTCAATCGTTGTTAATACCTCACCCATGCCACGGAATTCCGGGACAATAATAACATCAGGCGTTAAACGAAGGATCTTCGTAAATAATGTTTTCATGTCTGCCCCAACTTCCGGATGTGCCTCTAACTCCCATATTTCTCTATCAGGATGGATTTGTTCTAATTTCAACTCATTGTCAATGTCCAATACACGGATGGATAAACGAGGATCAAGCTGGCTGGCTAAGAGTCTCAGCAGTGTAGTTTTTCCTGAGTTCACCCCACCACACACAAGGATATTTCTTCTGCCGGTGGTAAATATTTTTAATATTCTGCTGACTCTTTCATCCATTGTCTGAAGCTTGATTAAGTCAGAAACAGATAAATTACCCGGTTTGCGCAAGGCAAAGCAATATCCTTCGGTCACAGGACGGCATAAGGCTGTTAGACGGGAACCATCCGGCCTAACAAGTTCCATCATTGGATGGCTTTCATCAAGAGGAGAACCTACATCAGTTATCGGCTTTAATCGATTTAGGAGATTCCCTGTCTCTTCATTACTGAACTGTATGTGTACATGTTCCAGCCGGCCTCTTCTTACTACATATACTCTTCCTCCGGGGGTTACGCGGATTTCATCTATCTCAGGGTCTTCATAGAATGGCGTTAATTCCCCCATTCCATAATTACGATTGAATATGATTAGGGCTGCTTCATCATAAGTCATATCCCTTACGCTTATTTTAAGTTCATACATAATTTCAACAATTTTATCGATACAAGCCAACATCGACCCTGGAACACCTGACTTCGCCTTTTCAAACATATCCACAGACTCATTTGTTGAATTTTCTATTAAATAATCAACAATTACTTGGTTTGCTTCCATGATCGGAAGAATAGATGCAGTAATTTCTTCTGGGCCTTTGTTTCTTTTAAACATCTTCTTCTTCCACCACCTCTTCTATTGCCTCAGGCATTGACTCCTTGCTTTTTTTAGCAAATGCCAGGTGGGATTGGTGTTGATCTGACGATCCTTGGATTACAAGAGATACTTCACCAGGATTTACTAATACATAAGCAATATGTGGCTCTGACAATACTCCTGATTCAGTAACAACACTGCTTGATAGCTTTTGGACAGTTATTCCTCTGTTGTCTATGATTTTTAATACACGGCTGTCATAAGCAATGCAAGGTGATGCATTACCAGCTACAGGATCTAAACGATAAATGTCAACGATGTCTCCTTCTGTAACCCCTGCATACCGGGCAGCATCAGTGTAGATGCCTACAACTTGCTTATCCTGAATATCTTCTTTAGGGTCTATGATATTGCGTAAGTCAATAGTCTTTCCGGCATATTGGGGAGTTGCCGTGAACATATTTTCTATCTGGCTGACTTTTGTAGCTGTATATTCATCTACAATGTTGGGAGGAACAGACTTTGTTGTAATGTTTTTAGGGCTTATCACTGAGAGGGCATCCACATCAGATTTTAATACCACAATTTCAACTGTTTGTGTTGCTACCTCTACTTGCTTGTTAATTGCTGTATAAGCAAAAAGGGCAATCCCGATGCCCACCAGTAAAGCTAATCCAATTATTAATTTTTTTTGCACTATTTTTTACTCTCCTTTTGTTTTATTTTCTTTTTAAAAAATAAAACATCCACCATGGATGTTTTTAATCTCTTTAGTTTTAAGAGAACCACCTCCGCTTCTTTCTGGCTGGAAGTATTGGCTCTAATATCTTTTCTATATATTTGCTGTAGTTAGTATCAAATAGACAACCTGCCACATATGCATTCGTGAAGCTTCTTAATCGGGTTAAGTATTTTTCGCTGTTGTTTTTACATATCCATACAATATGGGTGTGACTTTCATATTGCTTGTAGTGTAAGAATATCTGATATAGACGATATACCCCTGCATCATTCTGCTCCATGGGGATATAGAATACATCAACCAACGGATATATATTAGGCATTTGTTCGATTGAGCAATTAATTATTACTGACGGATAGGATTTGAACAGAGGACTTAAATTTATCTCTGTGTTGGGTGGAATCGCATATAAATATAGATTGTTCTTATATTCTGTTTTTGTTAAATCATTGTCCCATAGATAATTGGTGATTCTAGGGATGTCCTTCACTTCTATCCCTAAATGAATCGGTAGGGTTGGGTATTTTTCTAAATCTATTACTGCCGTGGCTTGTGATTTTGACAAGTACAATGCTATTTCTGCTGCTAATTTGGGGTTTTCTAATATGCCTAACACATTCCCCCTTGTTATGATATGCTTATCTACTAATGTCACTTTAGAAGAAGGGTCGAAATCCTGTAGCGACCTCTCATCCACTGTTCCGTTCAATATTCCTTCTATTAAGTCCAATGGAATTCTGAGTGAAGTGGCTATCTCCTCTGCACTATAATCAGTAATCATTGCACGTATTCTGTCTGCTATACTCAATTTTTTAAAAACCTCCCTTCTTGTTTTTGGGCAAAATAAACTATCTCTTTTTCAAAGATAATAAGTACTGTTACCATCCTCAAACTGTTTACCGCAGATGTTGACAAGGCCATAAAAAAGCAGCCTTGCGACTGCCTTTTAAAATATCTATAATTTAGTTCTTGTGGAGGATTCCCGTTCTATTTGTAACTTTTCTTTTCGCTGTAGGGCTTCCAACTCCTCTTTGGATATTTCCTTGTTATGATAGTAATATTGCTCACTTAGAACACTTGTATCCTCGTTATATTCAATTTGTGCAGGGCCATCTAAACGATGGAGTTTGTCATTTTCATAATAGCTTTCTTCTACACTGCCATCAGGATGCTTGCATATATAAGCAGGACCGTCTTTTCGATGACACTTGCCGTTTTGATACCAGTGTTCGCTTGTGGTGCCATCAGCGCATTTGTCTATTATAGCAGGGCCATCTTCTCGGTGAATCTTGCCGTTTTGATACCACTCTTCTGCTGTGCTGCCGTCAGGATACTTACGCATTACAGCAGGGCCGTCTTCACGATGACGCTTACCATGCTGATACCAGTGTTCTCTTATGTCACCGTCAAAATCCTTGAGTATTAAGGCAGGACCGTCTTCGCGGTAAAGATTGCCGTCTTGATAATATTCCTCTTTGCGAATACTGCCATCATCATTGTAATATATTCTTGCAGGACCGTCTTTACGATGAAATTTGTTGTGTTGCATGTAATAAACAGATTCAAGGATGCCGTTTTCGTAATATTTTACCTCGGCAGGGCCATCTTCTCGGTGGGCCTTACCATTCTGCAAGTAATATTCTCCCGCAACATTGCCGTTTTCATGATACCTGGTTAAGGCAGGACCATCTTCGCGGTGGTATTCGCGGCCTTTAGAATATTCCACTTTTCTTATCTGGCCATCTTCAATGGACAGCTCAATCATATTCTGTTTATTATTGTTGTGATTGGTAATAACAAAGTTTTCATGCAAATCTTCAGTTAAGTTCTTGATTGTTTTTTCTACATCATTAAGTACTATTTTGTTCATACACATTCCGCCCTCCAGTGAAATAAAAAAGCATAAGAATCACCCATGCTCTTTAGAACCAATTTTCTTAATACGCCGACACGATCATCATTGTAACTGTAGACTCTGTTATTGCTGCTACCAACAGCAATAACCAAACTAAAGATGAGTGTTTTATTTTATTTATCAAAGATATCTTTTGAAAGCCTATGGCACAAGCTAAAAAGATGCCAAACAACTCAATCACGCCATGCGGTGCTAATCCGCCGAACACTTGCAAAGCTGTTAAGTTTCCACCCCCAACAAGTATTTTGCCAAGATACCCGATGATAAGTCCGTTAAATACAACTACAAAACCAGGATATATGCCAAATGTCAAACGGGCTGTTAGTATGCACAGCAAAGCTATAAAAGCATTTTTAAGGAAGATAATCACAGACGATGTTAGTCCATTCATTTCAAATACAGATGCTTCCTCCATGACATTGAATGTGATTTTAAACACCGGCGATAAATATGGATCAATAAAGTTGCAGGCTAATATTCCTAAGGTAAACCCCACTATAAATAAAACTAACCATATTTTTGTTTCAGAAATACTCTTTATTGCTACAGGATTAAATATTGTTTTCATGCATATCTCCTTGCTGTGTATTTAATGCCCACGGATGACTCCAGGGCTTCTCGTTCCACAATGGCTCCGCCTCTCTATAGTTGAAATCATTTTGCGGTGTGCAATGATAAGCAGGTGGGGATTTGCACCCCACATAACAGGCATTCCACGATATTTCGTCTTTTCAAACTGTGCGTACTATTTCGCCATTTAGTGCAGTTTTGGCTACTCTTATCGATTAGGAAAGAGTGGCACCTCACTCCTGCCTGTCTAACCCCCCTACAGTTTCTACGTCCAGATGCCAATAGGCTCTGGATTAGCGTCTACCTATTCCGCCACTGCTTATAAGTTTCCTTTTCACATGCTGTTACACAAAAAAAAGGACACCTGCTCAAAACAGATGTCCTTTGGTAATTTATGGTGCACCATTCGTATGTCTTTTTTGTAAATGCAAAAAACGGCTTCGCCGTTTCGTTATTTAACTATATCATAATGGGCTTTTATGTCAAGCACTTTCTCAATAAGGATTTCTTTAAATTACTGCGTCTTCTCCAATAAGCCTTTTCAGAACCTTTAAACCAGTATCGTGGTTATCTTTTCCCCCTATAGAGGCTGTGAACTCACTTAAAACATATGATCTAACCCCATGTTCAAAAAAGTCTACTGCCGTTTTTAATACAGAGGTGTCTGTACCTATCCCGGCTATGAATACATCTGATATTTTATTTTCCTTATAAAGTCAAGCATCTTATTTGTTACTGCCGTATAAAGATTTTTATTAATTATTAAGTCAGCAGCTTTTTCTACAGAATCGTACAGCTTCGTTTCTTCTTCTGTTGATATTTCATACCATGACAAAAGACGCTGAAAAGGGCTTCCATTTTTATTATCAAAGCGGGTAGCAATAATAAAATCAAACTTTTTACTTTGTATTAAATTATTAACCAGGGTCAATATGGATTCTGTTTCTTTTGTTATAAAACCATTTTGGACATCTATCAGTACCAAGCAGTTTTTCATCAACTAACCCTCCTTAACGCTATTTGACGGGTACCCATTGCTACAAGCAATTATTTAATTAACCGATATTTGCCTATTAACGGCAACTCCTTTGCTTTCCCATTAAACCCGTTAAGCATCCCAATAATAAAGAAGATAACCACTGCTAAATCGAAAAACGGCAATACTATCCAACCTATCACCGGGATGAAAGGTAGAATAACATTGCTTCCCGCAGCCAACAGCAATAACAACAATCCTTGGTTTGCATGGAATCTGCCATATGGAGAATCAGGGCATCCTAACAACGGTAAAAAGAATAATGCATAGGCTAATCCTGATAACACCTTATTTTGCTCTATGTCTTCATTACTATAATAATTTTGATCTTTCATATTACTCCCCACTTCCTTTTAAATAGCATAAAAAAAAAGGCTTCTATCCTAGAAGCCTCCTACTCTGCTAACACTACAATTCCTTATAGGGTTCATGTTGTTGTATCTTATCACCTTTGCTTTCCTGCAAATATTTCTTTCTTAGTAAAAAAGCCAGATCCATTTGATCCTTTGGGCGCACCCCTTGCTTTGTTTTAATTAATGTCTCCAAATCTGCTACATTTATCTTGACCCCTTGAAATTCGGTTGTTATTTTTCCCGCATTTTCTGTGTTTACATCAGCAATTTTCCCCATTAAATCTATAACTATCTCATCGGCAATCCTAATGACAGATAATTCCTGGACATCATCGTCATTTATTTCTGCCACAGCATTGTCAGGCAATATTGACAAAGCTTTTTTTACTCTGCGGATGTTTTCTGGGGAGGGGTTGACTAACAAGTCAATATCTTCTGTGGCTCTTGCATAACCATGAATATTAACTGCCCACCCACCTACTAATACATATTCAGCTTTGTTTTCCTCAAGGGCAGAGCATATTTTTTTTAAATCTTCTGCGGTGGGTGTCCGACTGTAGGCTTCTCCCCCATTCTCATTCTTTCCATCCATTCGTTAGCCTCCTCAAAAGTCTTGAATTTATAAACTCCCTTGGGGATAAATGTTTTATCTTGCCTCAAATCCCACAATAGCTGTAAATAAGAACTCCACTCTTCAGATAGCGGATTGGTAGCAGCAGGCTTTCTATTTCCGACTGTTTTTTGTTTTGTCCAATCTTGCATAATGACACCCCTAAAGATTTAAACTTCCTTAACTCCATTATACGCAATACAAGCAAGGGCAAGACAATTACTTAAGCCCCATTTCGTTTTTATCTATCAACTTATTATCCCGGAATACTAACTCTGCATTAGCCCCATAGCCACTTTCTCCTAAATATTGATATATAACCACTTCTTCGTTCTGAGAAATTATAGTACCTTGCCCTATGGTTTCTGATACTTCCTGATATGTCATTCCTAACTCCAGGGAGTCGTACTTACTTTTGTTAATTCCTTCAGCATTACTGAACACATCATCTTCCACAACCTGAGCTATATAACAAGGTTCTTGATCAACAGGTTTTGAGGAACAGCCTGCACCTATACATGCAATAGCAAGCATCGTTAAAGTAAGCATCCAAGCCAGTCCTTTTTTTCTCCACGGATGTATTTTCATAAAATCCTCCTTATTAATTAATTGTTTTATATAACTAAGTCCTTTTTGTTTTTTTCATTAGGTAATAAACTCGCAAGATGCAATTTTAAACCACTATTGATTTCTTGGATTTTATGCGAATTGTAAAATATCTGATCTATTTTTGCTTTAAATTCACTTGGCATTACAACAGTAGTTATATTTTCACAATTGAAAAAGGCATCGTATTCCAATTCTTCTACATTTGGTAACTCTACATTTTTTAATTTCTTGCAGTATAAAAAAGCATGGGTCTCGACAGCTTTTACATTATGTCCGATAATTTCCTCCATCTTACTATCAATAAAAGCTCCTTCTTCTATAACCACTACACTTTCAGGAACTATATATTTGCCCTGTCTTCCGCTTGGATAATTTAACAATACAGTTTTGTTCTTATCAAATAAGACCCCATCTTCACTGCTGAAAAACTGATTTCCTTTATGGACATCTATTTCTACATCAGAACCGATAAATGCTCCAGCTTCTATATTTATCACTCCTTTGCCGATATTTATTTTTTTTGTTTCGCCGCAAAAGCTAAAGGCATTTTGGCTAATTATTTTAACCGGATCAGGAATAGTAAATTCTTCAACACTGCCATGGGATGACAATGCAAACTCTTCTATAACCTCTAAATTTGCACTTAGGTTGATGTCTTTTAACTCACAGCATTCAAATGCACTTGCACCAATAAAAAGCACGGTGTCGGGCATTTTTATGGCGTCTATTTCTTTACATCCAAAAAAGGCATAGTCTTCTATGTGAGTTACGCCATGGGGAATACGATACTCTCCTTCTTGAGTAACAGGACAACTAAGCAGTGTTGTAAAATCCTGATTAAACAAGACTCCATTTTCACTGCGAAAGTTAGGATTGTTTGCATCTACATCATAGTAAAGTGGAGGCCAAAAGGCTCTGAATCCTATCTCTTCCACCCCTTTGGGGATATCTATTATCCCTAAAGGACACTGCAAGAAGGCATGCCTTTCGATTGTCTTTAATCCTTCTCCTAGCATTGCAACTTCTAAATTTGTACAAAAAATGAATGCCCCTTCCTTGATCGTCTCTACTGTATTAGGCAATCCAACTGCTTTTAGATTTTCACACCGTCCAAAAGCATCTTCTTCGATTGTTAAAACACCTTGGGGAATAATTACTGACTTAATAAAACTATTCCCGAAGAAAGCATCCTTTCCTATAGATGTTATTTTCACACCATCTACTTCTGATGGGATATTAACGGTTTCTTCGCGCCCGTTATATTTCAGTATTCTTCCGGCATTCTCATCAATCTTGTACATATGTAAAACCTCCTCACTTAGATTAAAAAAAGCACCTGTTAAGAACAGGTGCTTTTTTGTTATATCCCTTGTCTTATTGGCATAGATTGGGGAGGACTTGCCAGTTTTTTAAGGGAAGACTTAATCGATTCTATATGGGATAACCTTTCGCAATCCGGAAATATTATATCTGCATCTTTTAAAAGCTCTTTTGACATATTTGCTTTTATTAAATTATAACAACCTGAAAAAGCACCAACCTCAACTTCTTCAACAGATGCCATATCAATTGATTTTAAAGAAACTCCGAATTCAAAGGCCGACTTCTCTACGATCTTGGTGGTCTTTGGCAAAGTAACATTTTCTAAACTTGTTGCCATAAATGCTTTTTCGCCGACAACTTCTACTCCGTTAGGTGCAGCATAACTGTCTTTTTTCCCCATCGGGCAATGAATCAATATTGTTTTATCTTTATTAAACAAAACACCATCTTCACTGCTTAAATAGGGATTTCTTTCATCTACAATATAATCCATAAACTGCTCGTTAAAAAATGCCTGCGGATCAATCTTCACAACATTTTTGGGGATGCTGACCTTTTCTACCGGACAACCATAAAATGCTCCGTTTTTGATTTCTTTTACACCCTTATGCAGATTAATTTCTTTAAGATTCACTGATTTATAAAACAAGTAATCTTCTATTGTTTCAAGACCACGGGGGATTGTTACTTCTTTTAAACCGGTTTGTGCAAAGCTGTAGATATCAGCCTCTTTTAAATTTTCAAGTAAAACCATACTTAACTTTTCGTTATTAATAAATACCCCCGCCCCTAATCTTTCCACATTTCTTACATCTGCATATTCTAACTCCATGGAGTTTTCAAAAGCGTAATCCTGGATATGCTTCACATTGTTCGTGGAGATAATGCTCAAAGAACAGTTTTTAAACGCTGTCCTTTGTATTTCCTCTACACTTTTTGGGACTTCATATTCTCCTTCTCTTTTTAGAGGAAATAATAATAAGGATGTCTTTTCCTTATTAAATAAGACTCCATCCTCACTACTAAAATGCAAGTTGTGTCCAGACACTTTTATTTTCTCAATCGGATTCCCTTCAAAGGCATTATCCTCAATCTTCGAAACTCCTTGCGGGATGAACAACTGTGATAAATTACAGCCTCGGAATGCCATGGACCTAATTATTCCAAGATCGTCTCCCATACTTATACTGCTTAACTTATTGCAATGAATAAATGCACCCAATCCTATTTCCTCCACATTATCAGGTATATAAAGATGGGTTAAACTATGACAACTTGCAAACATTAAGGGGGGAACCTTGCTTATGTTTTCTGATATTCCAACAAACTGTAATTTATGGCAATGCCCAAATATACCACTTTCGATATTTTTTACACTGTCTGCCATTTCTACAGACTCTAAACTGCTACAGCCATAGAAAGCTTCTTCTTTTATAATTTCTATACCATCTGGGATCATAACACTTTCTATGTCCTGGTTATTTTTAAAGGCAGAATTCCCTATAGTCTTAACTGCTACTCCATCTATTTCTGATGGGATTTTTACATGTTTTTCATTTCCAACATATTTGATGATTGTATTAGTCTCTTTATTAAAATCATACATTCTCCTACTCCTCCTTTGCGGATATTCTACAAAATGCTTTCCATGAAAAAGGGTGACTGTAATTACAGTCACCCTTTAGTTAAATGTTTTCTTTCAAGGTATCTTTATTACTGACATTTCCACCCGGGGTAGTTTCTACTTATCACTTAATGGAAACAGTGATACTTTGGCAGTACTAAGTAAAATTGTGCGGCTATCTACATCCCATTGTATTTGATACACTCTATCAAAATTTTGGATAGGAATAAATAATTGATTGTCCTTGATAAGCGCATTGTTTATTAGTCTGTCTGACAGACGGCTAACCTCATTGCTTTTCTCATGAACTTTCTCTATATCAAAATAATTGATGTAGGATGTGTTATTTTCTAAGATTACCGGGACATCAATAATTTTGTTATCTTTAATAAGGTTGATTCCATCATCATTCATGATTTGTTTAATCTGCCTAATGTCGTCCAGGGCTTTTTCCGTGTCGTGGATTTCTTGTCTGTAGTTATTTATCTTTTGGTTTAATTCTGCCATCTTAACATCTTTTTCTGCGCTGTTATACCAATTTTGGTAAACTTCATTTGCAGTGATCAAACCTACTAAATAGTTTTGATTCCATATAGCAGGATATTCACTTTGAACGACTTCATTCTCTCCATTATATCTGCCTGTTTCCATTGTTAGTGCCATGCCTCCGGTTACAGCCCTGAACCAGGGTGATAACCCACCAGCCGGCTGTGAAGCATCGTCATAAAGTATCCTATAGCCTGTTGTAGCTGCCACTTTTTTCGTTAATGCTAAATCCCTTTGGGTATCTGCATTACATCCTGTCCAATCGATGACCTGTCCAGATGAATGGTAAGATATCAACGCTTGAGGCTGCGTTTTTAAAATATAGTCTATAACTGCTTTTGCTTCCGCAGCTTGTTCCGGAGAATATCCTTTATGATTATGATAACTTGGATAGGGTTCATTCATCCTTACCTTATCCCAATTAATGTCCTGCTGGCGGTTTAAATCCACACCTTTTGCATTGGCTTTCCATTGTTTGTACTTATTGCTACACCCTATGCTTTGGATCTCTGCTTGCTGTTCTGGTGTAAAGGCACTTAATCCCTGCTGTTGCAGGGCAACGCCATCGGGATTCTGCATAGGAATAAAGACTATACTGCACTTATCCAACACATCCCTGACATAGTAATTCCCTACACACTCATAGTTGTTATAAGCATTAGCGTAATACTTAGCCATGTCGCTTACCAATGCTGAGTTGATCCACTCTCTGGCATGGGCAGTGCCTAATATAACTGCAGTTAATTCTCCTTTACCGAGTTTAACAGCATATAGTTCTCTTCCATACTCCGACTGTCCAATAGAAAACACTTCTGTATTTTCTATTTGCTGTAGTTCCATAATGTCTTTTGTAAGCACCTCATATGTGTAAGGCAATTCCGCTGCGAAGGCGGGTGTCGCAAACACTAAACTTAGGAACACAACAAAAATCATAACTCTTTTCATTTTTCTTCTTCCTCCTAGCAATTTTTAGCCTAAAAAGGCAAAGTGCAATGCTGTTTAACTCCAATTATCAGGAGTTCCTATTTCCACAGGGGACATTGTAATCCTTATCGCAACTAACCCCCCCCTCCTGGCAACAGGGGGAATCACTACTAATTTTTCCAATAAAAAAAGCCTGCATTGCAGGCTTTTTTTTGCTTCTTATATTATTTTTCTTGACTCTCAATTCTTAACAATTCCTGATAACAAGTTGGGCAATAACGTGTCAATCTTGCTTTTAGTCCTTCTGCGGAAACCCTGATTTTTATATCTGTATAATTAAACATCTCACCACATACTGAGCATTGTTCGATTTCTGGCATTTTCCCTGTGATTTTAGGAATCGCATCTTTATGTTTATCGGCTTTTATGTTCCGTTCAGTTAGCTTTTCTTTTTGTAAACAGACAGGGCAGTAATATTCTACATATGCCTTAGTGCCAGAGGTGCGTACCTTGGTCATTAGCTTTTCACTAGGCATTTCTCTCCCGCAAGCTACGCATTTCTCCATTTCATTTCCTCCTTAAATTGGCCATGCATATCCGTTTAAATTTAATATAAATACTGCCCATGCACCCAATGCTAAAAAGGTCCCGAAAGGAATCCCTTCAGGAGATATCTCTTCATTGTCGGGGAGTTTCTGGAACTCATCAGTTTTTATTCTATATACAATTCTGAAAAACATATTTTTAACGAAGGAACTCATCCTCGTTTTAAATATCCCTAAACGAACCCAATTTGCGAAACCGAACAGAACTGCTAAAACAGATCCAATTAAAACTAAATATATTGTGTTGGGATAACCAAACCACATAGCCAGGGCAGCAACAAATTTTACATCACCACCGCTTATTCCGCCCTTCCACGCTAATGCAAAAAGAATCGCAAATACCACAAGTGCCGTCACAAAATGATTGAAAAAGGCATGTTGGCAAATAGAATAAACAACTCCAGTAAGAAAAATTGGAATTGTTACAACATTATATAAAGTACGTTTAGTTAAATCCGTATAAGCTGAATATGTTGCTGGTATTAAACATATTAAATATTCTATTTTGACCACCTCCTTTTTATCTTTGCAAACAAACCCTCTTTCTCTACCTCCTGTGACATTGCCCCACCTGCTAATCTTTGTATTATTTCCTTGGTCACGTCTTTCCAAATTTCCTTATTTATAACTTCACTTGATTGCAATGCCTTCACATGGCCCTCTCTGTTTTCTGGGATAGTAGCTACTATTTTTACTTTTAATAACTTTGGGTTAGTATTAAATGCTGCTTCTATTTGCTGTAAAGACATAAGCTTAGGATTATAAGCATTTAATATTATCCTCATCCGTTCACGATCTGTTCCCATCGCCATTAGTTGTGGCGAATATGTTTTAACTTCTGTGACTGAAAACTTGTCCTGCCTCACAACAGCATAGACAATATCAGAATTTGCATATACCGGGTGTATATGCCTTTTATCCCAAGGAGACGGGGGAGTATCACAAACAACTACCTGGAACTTTGATTTTAACAACATTAATACTTTGTAAATATCATTGGGTTCAATTGCATGGGGGATAACATCTTCGGGAGCAGGAAGCAAATACAGGTTTTCCTGTACTCTAAAAAGGGCTTTCTCTAATAGCTTTAAATCAGTAAAGTAATTTTTGAATCCTTGTTTTATGTTATAAAAGGTTGCAAGATTAGCTCCGCCATAATCCATATCGACAATAACTGTTTTGGCTCCCTGCTCTGCAACCATTGTGGCTATAGATAAAGCTGTAGTTGTTTTTCCTACCCCACCTTTATTAGCATAAGATGTTATAATAACACTTTCTTGTTTATTTATAGGCAAATCTAATTTTTCGACTTCATAAACTTTAGAAGCAATGTCAACAACAAGTTCTTGAGCATCCATATAGCAATGTGCTTCAGGATAGTCTTTTTGCACTCTCCATATCATCATTTTATTGCCACCAGTTAATAGCACGAACATCGGGACATCCTCAGGTGCAAGTTTATAGGTATCTATATTACACACTACAGCATCTACATCTTCAGAGGGGTCAAACACAATGACATGTCCTTGATTCCGCAGTTCGATTGCAACATCATTACCGGCAAGATTTAATATCTTCATGCTACTGCATCAATATCGGTAGATATTAACACTTCCCTCCCTTTATATTTTTTCCAATGCCTCCTCAACAGTAAATGTTAATTCCGGCCATTCCCTCTTAAATTCCCTGATGTCTCCAGAGACAATTATCCCATCCAATCTAAATCCTGCACCGATCCAGGAATTAATAACATCTACACTATTGGTAAAGATGGAGGGTATTTGATACACTTGATGTGCTTTATCATAGAGTATTTGTAATAATCCACTATCAAGAAAATCCGCATCTATTTCATAAACTACGGTGTCAACATTAGCACTGTCTGCCATTTCTACATTTATCCCATCAGTACTATAGCCATATTTACATGTTGAGAAAGCGACTGCTTTATTTCTGCCATATCTTGTGTTAAATGGTCTTCCCGTTATATCAATATGGAGACCGTTTAGTTTTTCACTCAAAGCACAAGCTATATCTCCTGAATCAACCTCAGCGGCAGTCTTTAACAAATAAATATTCTTTCGTGATCTTTCGGCAATGTCTGATAGCGGAAGAGTTATTGTATCCTCTCTTAAAGCCCTGGGGGGTGGAGTATGCTGAATCGGTTCTTTATAAAATACTCCTTCTTCTATCGGTCTTTCCGGGTCTTTATAAGTTACATTTTTCTTTTTTTCTTGCTTTTCTTGCGGACTCCAAACAATAATTTCAGGGGTAATGTCATTCTCATAAATATAGTTGGCAATAGTTACAATCCTATTAAGGGGGATGTTTTTACCTGTAAATAATACTTCTCCTGACAATGTTCTGAACTGATTGCCGTCTTTAACAATTATTGCTTCATCGGGGAATCCAATATCTCTTACGGTATCCTTTAAAGAATCCTCAATGTTGCCAGCAATTATAGCTGTCGGCATATTCATCTCAAAAACCTCTTCTATTCGGATAGAGTCGGGTAACAAAACAACAACGCTTTCTTCCTGGTTTCTGATAAAATCAAATGGTATCCCTGTCCGATTCGAATATTTTTTTAATACTTCTTTTTCTAACTCCATTAATATTTTCACACTTTGTTCCTCCTTATTATTTTCTGGGACGCGCGTCCCTTATGGGTAAGCCTAAGACTTCTCTGTTTTTTATCTGCTATTGCATGATATGGAAAAACCTGAGCAAGACTAATCCTGCCCAGGTTTAGGAGAAGAAAGGTGTCAAAAGACACAAAAAAAAGACTCGCTATTAAAGCGAGTCTTCTGTGTTTTGGTATTTTATGGTGCACCATTCGTATGTCTTTTTTTAAAAAGCAAAAAACGGCTTCGCCGTTTCATCTACTTAACTATACCAAAGAACATATTCCACTTCAAGGGGAATTTATGCCGAAAGTGTATTCATCATGCTGTTTATTATTTTATTCCCGGCTAAAACCATCATAACTATAATTCCGAATGTAATTCCGCCTTCAATGGTGTAAAACAGTGGATGGACAAACTCAGGTGCAGACAATCGCATAAATACAATCAAGAAGAATGGTATAACACTGAGAACAATCCCTGTTAAACGTATTTGCGCAGTTGTTGCTTCTACATACTTCTTATTCCCTTTTCGGTCATAGGCATTTTTTAATAAATGAGTACATACCTGTTGTAAATTACTGCCGGTTGTATCATACAGTCTAAAAGCCATTTCTAATTGCTTTAAGTCTTCCCACTCGGTTTCCTCTGCAACAGCTCCAATGGCTTCGAAATGCTTTGTTCCTGTTCTGCTACGATGAAGTATTTCTACAAAGACTTCTTTTGCAGGACTTCTAAGGGAAGCCACAGTCTCTTCCAACACTTTATAAACATTGCTGGATGAACCTTGCAATGAAGTTACTATAGTATTTAAAACTTGTGTGTATTGATCTTCCATTAAGGATCTTTTCTTAAGAATTATCCTTCTATTTAGGATATTAACCACGGGGATAACACCTACCAAGGCAATTGCCGCAAACAACAACCTTCCTGTAATTAGATAACCCGCACCAAAGCAGATTAAAACTGCAATAATAATATTTTTATTTGTGTGGGATTTACTGATTGTTATTCTTGTTTCTTCCCACTCTTCGTGCAGCTCTACTCCTTCATCCCTAAATGTAATTCTTGAGACGATTATAAATATTGAAACAGTTACCAACGCTACTCCGAAGACAGTAATTGCTGAGGGCATTACGGACATATCCATCCCACCTCCTCGAACAAAGCCCTATAGCGGAAGTTTTTTGCTGTCCATTTCCATGTATCTGTATATCGATCATACTCCCATAACCTTTGGCTGACTACTTCCTCAACTTTACCTTCAACCTTATTTACCCCTGTTACTTCAGCAATATGATTCAGCCTTCTCCTTCCTCCGGCCTCTTTGTCTATGTGGACAACAATATCTAATATATCTGCAATCTGGCTTTTAATAGCATCCAGTGGCAATCCCGTGTCAGCCATCAATATCATATTAGGCAAACGATTGTTTAGAAACTGTTCAGCATTATTAGCATGCGCTGTTCCCATAGAACCTTCATGTCCTGTCCCCATAGCCTGAAGTAAGTCAAAAGCTTCTTCTCCCCTGCATTCACCTAATACAATAATCTTAGGAGCCATTCTCAAAGCATCTTTCACACCGTCTGAAAGTGTATATGCCCCCTTGCCCTCAAGATTAGGGCCACGCGCCTCCAACCGGCGTACATTAGGATGTTGCAATTGCAATTCAGCAGGGTCCTCTATTGTAATAATAGACAAGTTAGGGTCTATATAGCTTGCTAAACAATTTAACCAAGTGGTTTTTCCTGAAGATGTTCCCCCGGTAATCATTATGTTTAGTCTCAATTTTATTGCAATTTTTAAGAAATTCATCACTTCGGCAGACACGGTATTAGTTTCAACCAGCTTTCTGGCATCGACATCCTGTCGAAACTTGCGTATTGCTATTAGTAATTTATCAGGTGCTACAGGATCTATATGTGCCTTTAGCCGAGAACCGTCATGTAGTCTTGCATCTACCTGTGGTTCAGCATAATCTATTCGCTTACCCGTTTTGATTATCATGCGCCGAACCAGGTCTTGACCCTGGTCGATAGTGTCAAATGTTTCGGGGACCACTTCCTCCTGACCGTTTCGTTCTATGCGAATTTCTATATTTTTAGCACCATTAACAATAATTTCTGTCACACTTGGATCATTGAAGTATTTTTCAATAGGGCCATATCCCAATATATCAGAAAATAATCTTTCTGTAAGTGCGGTGATTTGTGATTCAGGTATATTTGGATAATTATGCTGAATAAGATAGTCAACCAAAGTCGCAAATTTATTTCTAGTGATTGGATTGCGGGTAGTAATAGGATCAGTTTCTTCCATTGTGAACTGCCTTCTTACTGCAGCTTGTACTTGATCTCTTATTTCTTTATATAATTCTTTGGAAACGATTTCCCTTTCTTGCAACTCGGGCAATTCTGACAGAGTTATAGACTCTTCTATTAAGCCATCACGTACTGCCAAGGTTCCTATTAGTCTTACATCAAGCAAAATTATACCCCCTTTATTAAAGGCATTAACAGCCCTGTTATTTTCGAGTCCATATAAACTTCCCGCTTATTTGCACTCATAGCTATTTTTTCATTATAGTCAACTATTATATCAGGCCGGTAAAAGCTTTCTGCAGCTTTAGCAGACATGCTCCCCGGATATTTATTCTGGTTGAGAATTATTTTTATCCTGTCAGAACAATCAAAACGATTTAGAAAATCCATCACAGGCTGGAAAGCATCCATGTCGGGACGGCTTGGCTTTCCGACAACACAAATTACATCTGATAGCATAGCAAGCATCCAGCCTGATTTATACAAAGGCCCGGAAACAGCTACTGTTAAACTGCTTGAGTTTTTTAAAGCTTTCGCTGCTTTTAATATCAGGTGTGTGTCGATTTGATCCCCTGCTAAAATTTGCCCTGCAGGAATCCCCGGGAAAACTTTTATGTTTTTATGGTGCTCTTCACTGGCAGTAAAAACTGCACCGTAGTTCAATATACTATTTATGTCTAATATGGAAGCTGGACTTATATCCCCATGATAGCCTAAATAACTCCTTACTTTGCTTTCGGCAGTAAAGTCAATCAATGAGGTCGATACTATAGGGGAGGCAACATAAGCTGTCATGCATGCTAAAGTGGAAGCCCCGGCTCCAATTCTTAAGGGAAGAAAGGTTATTAATCTTCCGTTTCCTGCTTCCTGCGGTGTGGTAGGAAAGTTAAATTCCATTATAATAACCTCCTATTCCTCTTGCTGTGTAGCTTGCGGTTTTTCAACCTGCGCAGGTGCTTCACCATTATTAAGGGCCAATGTCATTGGTTTATCCCTAATAATTAACTCTGCCACAACAGGGGCATACTCTTTTGGCACAGCTACAATAAATTGATCAGAAACTTCAGGAGTGGGTTTATCTAAAACAATTGCATTTTCGCATATTGCACTAATTATCATACCTTCCTCGGCATGCCCTACTTCAGTATATATATCTACTTTGTCTCCTCTTCTGAGGCCCGACATTCCATAGGCTCCACCAGGTGGCAGTTCAATTGCAGTCCAACCTAAGTCTTCAACATAGGTTTCTAAAGAAGCCCTTATAGCACCATCATCTGTAACATTCTCACTTCTGACTAAATTACCGGAAATAATTGGGCCATTAATTACTGTGGCTCCTATTACTTGACTCACATTATTATAACTACTTGCAGGCACAATAGCAGAAGGATAGGGAAGCACTACTAAATCTTCTGTTTGGATTGTGTCCCCCACCATAATATTACTTTTGGCCACAACTACAGGAGTTGTCGACACCTGTGCACTTACTCCAAAATATATTAATACCCCTGCAACAAGTGCTATCACAAGGGCTATTATAATAGAAAAATTCTTTTTAATTATCTCCATTCTTTTACTTCCTCCTCAAAATAGTCTTTTATTGTTATATACCCTTCATATATCCCATCTTCGACCACCAATACTGGTATCGTATTCCCTGGAGGATGTGAGGCTGACAATAATTCGCCCTCATATCCTTTTTGGGCTAAATATGCTGCCCCCTTATCTATATCCCCCAACACGACAGGAGACCACTTTTCGCCAACGCTATCATATTCAATCATATAGTCCACTATATCCTCGCATGCACGACATTCTTGAGATACATATAATAAGGGCTTATCCGATATTATTACCTCTTCTTCATATTCATAATTCTGGCTTGATCCGTAGTGCAAAACAGGTGAAAATATAAATAACGTCAATGCAGACGTTATACAAATCGTTGATATTATGCTCAAGGGAGTACATTTCTCATACTTCCCATACATATTAATTAAACCACCAATTAAAAAACAAAATGCTGCCGCAGTACAATAAGGGCAATAATAGGTAATATATTGTGCTATAAAACTTCCGGCAGCCGTCATAATCCCAATTAAAGCAGCTCCATAATGATTTTTGTAATAAATCAATATAATAGCTGTCACGGCCATGATGTAACCAGGGATAGTAAGAACCCCGAAAGTATTATAGGCCAACAATCCTATTGCAATTAAGAAAAAGAGGGCATAAAAGCCCTCCTTCAGCTTACCCGCCAAGAGTTTCTCCGACTTCTTCGAAATTTTTCTTTACGCCTCTGCCGATGAACATAACTGCGGCGATACATACCACGGCAATGAGGGCAATAATCAGACCATACTCAGCCATACCCTGGCCTCTTTCACTTACCATGATTTCTTTGAATTTTTCCATTAGAAGCTACCTCCTTAAAAATTTATACTTAGTGCCCAAAAGGCAGGAAAACCAATCGCTATCAGCGTTGGGACCAACATAAACATCAACACAACAAATATTAATTTAGTGTTTATTCTTGCTGCTTGATCCATAATGTCATAGCGTTTGCCCTCTCTTAACTTATCAGCATAGTCTTGCATCTTGTCTGACACAGATCCTCCATGGATATTTGTTTGACTGATAAGTGTCAGTAATGAAGACACTTCCTCATCATCAACACGATATGCCATATCTAATAAAGCATCAGTTAAATTTCTACCCAAGGAATTTTCTTTTACTACTCTTGAGACTTCTTCTTCATATACACCACCAGTGGATCTCCCCGCCTCTCTTAGGGCTATAATCAACTCAGGGGATGACCTTAAGGCAGTAGATAGATATAAAACAAAGTCATCCAAGCGATTTCTAAATTCTAAACGGCGTTTGTCTACCCGACTATTTAAGTAGGCATTGGGTATTAAATACCCAACTCCGGCTAATGGTAAAAGTAAGAATATCGTAATAGTGGATGTTATAACAGCTAAAAAAGCAATAACAACCGCTATGATTGCAGTTGTCCCTACTCTTATCCCATGAAAATATTCAGGAGCAATTGTAATTCCTGCACGTGTCAGTTTTAATTGGAGAAGGCTTTTATCCTCTTCAGTAAGCGTTTTAACACCCGTGCTAGTTAATATTTCTTCTTGGTCTATCTGAGGTGCAACTCTTGCAATGCCGACTCCTGCAATTGCACCACCAATTAACACGGAGCTAATAAGTGCAATGTTCAGAAGAATCCCCCCTTTCTAGTGGTTTACGATGATTCTTGGTAATTTAGTACATCTCCTATTTTTATATTTCTGGCTTCCCCTGCTGGCAGTTCTAAAACACTTTTTGCCTTTTTAATAATTGGAGATATACTCCCGGGCTTCATATTTTCTTGAAGATGACACACTGTATTGTTCTTGGTCAGAAACACAACATCAATGCTGTACTTCATTCCAAAACAATGAACTTGGTTACAAGGCTTTATTAACAAACCATTTGTTTGGGTTGTCCCAAGTAAGCCCTTCATCCGAGAAAAAAATTTGTCCGCCACACTAACATCACGTGCTATAAGAATATCTCCCTTATATATATCGATCTTGCTATCTCCTTTCTGATTTTTGTCGGCAAAAAAAAGACCTCCCCGTTCGGGAGGTCTTTAGGATAGCCTAAGGCAATCTTCTATGCTGTTCCCAATACTTACAGGCATCCTCAGGGATTCTGTACCAACTCCCAATGCCTTTATGCTGACTTGCGTCATCATATTCCTGGCCAGCTAAAACACCTGCATCTCTATAAGATGATGAAGATTGTGAACACACCTTTATTACCCATTCTTCCGGGCCTACTGACAAAAGACTGTTGTTACTGTTGTAAAACCAATTCGATATAGTTGCAGTTGCTACAACCACTACCGAAGGATAATATGGAGATTGCATGCGTCCTTTGTTTCTATCATAATCATATGCCTTGATGGATGTTATTTCCGCTTGTCTTGCAAACGAACTCTCTTGGACTTTATTCCCTTCCACTGGTGTATTCGCATTAAATATCGGACTGTTTTTTGTTACTAAAAGAGTTTTAAGCGTGTTTGAGGGGTTTATCCGTTGGTTATTCCATTCCCTAAACTGATTATCTGCATCAATTTGCTCATTAATCATTTTAAGCAGCTTGTCTTTATAGCTGTTATAAAACCCTCTCATCGCACTACGCTTGTTTTGACAACGATCCACATCGTCTAAACAATTTGAGTAATCACGGGTATAATGTGCATATTTACTGCAATTGTAATCACAATTTCTTTTATATCCGCTAAATTCCAAGTATTTATTAAGCCACAAGTCTCTATTGTTAAGCCAGCTTCTAAGTTCTGTCAGGCTTGGCTTACGCTGAACCATTGTTCTAATATAATGTTCCTGATTCTCCGGAACTGCCCAAACCAAATCTTGATATAAATACTCAGCATTTTGTCTTATTGCATCATTAACTTGGGCATTAGTCATTTCACTATCTACGTAATTGCCATCATACATCATGGTTCTACCAACTATTTCATACCAACACCTATATGGGCCGGCACAATTATCCGGGCAGCTCCTTGCACAACGTGTCCTCCATTGTCCTTGTTCAAGAAGCTTTTCTTCACTGCCGGTAAACGGACCTCTTGTTACTTTACCACATGACACACAATGGCCCGTATCATCTTCATCTTTCGGGGGATACCACTTTCCAGCTCGTTCTGTATGAACCTTTATTGTAACTTCCCGGTATGCCTCCATACTTGCTGCTTCTAATGAGGCAGCATCAGCAGCCGTTTGTAGTTTTTCTTTTGTCACCATGACTTTCCCAACCTCTATCATCCCAAAAGATAAAACTAGGACTAAGATAATAACATAGACGGAGAGTACTAATATATTGCCTTCCTCAGAGATCAGACTTTTTTTAATTTTTGTAAGGATATGTTGCAGATGCATTTATAGTCTTCCCCCCCATCCCGTCTTCACGAATAAATTCTAAATACCGATAACTTAATGTTGCTTTGCATGTAATACCGCCCCCGCTTGTTTGGCAATTAATAAAGACGGGTTTGCCAGGTAAATATTTTTGATTCATCTCTTTACATTTATTTTCTGCTATATTTGTTATTGAACTCCAAGGACGACCCTGGCGCGCCATCTGCATACTAGCAATAGAAGCAGAACGGGTGGATTCTCTTACTATTTTATTTACACTTAATGTGTTAGTTATAATCGAGAATATCTCCATACAAGAAACTAATATTACTACCAGAATCAAACAAGACAGAGCTGTTTCCAAAAGAACACTGCCTCTTTGCGATTTACATATCTTCATCACATATGCACCATGGAGTCCCTAAGGTTTTACTAAAGAGGGAATCGGTGCTTCCTCCTTTCGCATTTTTTCCTGAGATTATAATTAGAAATTAATATTAATTCGGCAACGGCAGGAGGCGCGGCTAAGGACTCGAACCTTATCTGCGTCTACCGATGCGCCACTTCGGCTGTCACCTGACTTCGTGGGAATCGAACCCACCTTCTTACCATTTTTCCTACCGTTGCCGAAAACTTTTACTAAATCTTTTCCCACTCTTCGTCTTCATCAAAATACAAACAGCCATATTCGATTAACTCTGCTTCTGACGGCTTAACGAATACAGCAAAGCCTGATCTATTTTCTAAAACTTTTTGTTCCTCCCATGCCTCTTTGAGTATTTCTAATGCTTTATCCCGGGCATTGATTATTTGTCCTGTTTTGATATTGCGATATTTATGGGCCACTATCGAACCCCCTTGAGAATTATTCTAGTGAGTTTTTACAGTTTTGCCTTAGGAGAAGTTAGTTGTTCTATTTGCAGCTTTCCCTTTCGTTGCAATGCTTCTAATTCTCCTTTAGATACTTTTTGGTCGCGATAGTAAAAAGTATTTGTTATTATGGCAGGGCCATCTTTGCGGTGAAGT
>LSQX01314414.1_pt3 | contig 24782 bp, 7 predicted proteins | sample 654561 | NCBI WGS metagenome assembly LSQX01 (sample SAMN04489861, study PRJNA283612) | anaerobic digester metagenome | isolation source: 4 biogas reactors fed with cattle manure at either 37C or 55C with and... | place: Denmark: Kongens Lyngby | collected 2014
CAATCATGATGTTTCTTTGGACAAACCTGAGGTCCGTGGCTACCGCAGGGACGGCATTCCAACTGAGTTTCAAAGACATAATCGCCTTCCCTGAAAGGATAGTATCCAATGCTCAAAACAGTGGGGCCAAAGAAAGCCACAACAGGCGTTTTCATAGCATTTGCGATGTGCAAAGCACCGCTATCGTTGCAGATAATCAGCTCTGCCTCAGCAATTGCCGCCGCACTTTCCAGAAGGTCGGTTTTCCCGCATAGGGACAGCGCATTAGGGCAAGCCTCCAATATCTGATCGCATTTATCTTTCTCAGCCGGCGAGCCCGAAAGGATCAGCCCAAAACCGAGCTCATCGAGCATCACGCAAAGCTGTGAATAATACTCAATCGGCCAGCATTTTGTGCCCCAAACCGAACCCGGTGCAAGGACGATCAATCTTTTCCCCCTCAACGGCACGAGCATGTTTCGCACGGCTTCAATATCTCGCGAGGAAGGAAACAGCTCCGTTTGGTGCGAAAACTCCCGCTTTGAAATAAGGCTCAAGAGCGCAAGATTCTTTTGCGATTTGTGTATCCCGCGCGGATGTTTGATCTTTGCCGTGAGCAAGATACGCGCAGCACCACGATCGAAACCCAGTCGATGCGGCACTCCGGCAAGATACATGAGCAAATGGCTTCGCGTGGAACTATGCGGCGAGATCGCCATATCATAGCGCCTTTCTCTTAGCGTTCTCAATATCTTGAAAAACGAGCCTTTCTGCCTCTTATTATAGCAATAAACGCGATTGACATGGGGATTATTTTGCAAAAGACTCGCCGTCGAAGGCAAAGTCAAAACGTCAATCTCTGCCTGCGGATAGAGTTCTTTGGTGCTGCGAATCAGAGGCGTGATCAGGATCACATCCCCGATGAACGCAGTTTGGATAATCAAGATCCTTTTCATGGTGCACGCAAACCTTGATCTGGATTCAAAACAGACTTTCCTGACATATCAAACTCTATCTTTTGAGTAGTTTATAGTTCTTAAAAGTTCCGATGGGACCGGTGATTTTCTCGATCACGGTGAGAAAGCGAACCCGCGGCTTTTCGTGTTTATGCGGACGTCTTCCCTTGTTTGGCTTCCCGCTCGGTTGCAACTTATCCGCCCAATCAAAGCGGGCAATCATATCTTTCATCACGGCAGGATGGCTGCCCTCAAAGACACCGAGTTTATCCATGGGGCCATAATCAAAATATGGAGGCAACTGGGAATACACTTCCTCAACCCTTTTTTTTCCCCAATGAATGCTGTGGAAGGCAACGCATTTATTTTGCATGAGATAAGGAGGGCGCACCCAGCCATAATGGAAGATATAGGCATCCACTTTGGCGACCTTGAGCTTCCGCGTTCCTTTTTCCTGGCGCGGGAAGTCATAATAATCGAACCAGCGGAAAGACTGTGCACTTTGATAGGAATGAATCTTGGGCAGGTTTCGCACTATGCGAATCTCATTGGGATACCAACCGTGCCCCGTGTGATAGTGATCATAATCCCCCCAAAAGTGTCTGTAATTAAAGAGCAGACCTTCCACCTCTTCATCGTGCAGAAGCTCCTCACAGCGCGCTTTGATGATGGGCAGATGCTCTTCATGCACCACCTCATCGGCTTGAACATAAAACAGCCAATCTCCGCTGCAAGCCTTCATCGCGATATCGGTTTGATAGGAATTAATCATGCCACGCGTGCAATATTTTTCTTCCCAAACGGTGTCGATGATGCGAATTTTCTCATCCCCGATTGCTTCAATCAGTTCACGAGACCTATCATCTTCATCGCCTTTACCCACTGCCACCACAAATTCATCACAAATCGGAAGAATCGATTTGATCGCTTCCACGAGGGGATAATAAAGCTTTTCTCCATTTCTGACGAAGGAAAAACCGCTGATTTTCATGATTACTCCAGAAACAAGCATTTATGCCAAATCGACATGCGTCTTTGTCTATGACATAAATACAAATAAAAAAAGCCAGCATAAGCTGGCAAGTGAAATATTTCTGGCACGCCGTAAGGGATTCGAACCCCTAGCCTTCTGATCCGTAGTCAGATGCTCTATCCAATTGAGCTAACGGCGCGCACATGGTTCTCTCAATATTTTATTAACGGCTTTTTTGTCAACAAAAATATTGAGTCCAATATTAGTAATATCGAATATAGTTATGCCATTCATGCATTTTCTGAGGCAGAATAAAGCTCTCAAGCCCCGTAGGGATAAGCAGTTCTGCCAGTTTCTCAAGTGCCGGATATTCCGTGTAGAAATGACCGGCATCAATAATGGGAATACTGCTATCGAGGAAGCTGTGATAGCTGAGATCGCCACTAATGAAGATATCTGCTTTCTGTTCGGCAAGCGGCAGCGTTGAGCCTCCCGCTCCACCACAGATCGCAATCCGGTGGTAGCGAGCCTCGTCATTTTGACCTGCCGTCCAGAGCCTTAGGCGCGGGACATTAAGCTTTTCTTTCACGCTTGCGGCAAGTTCACTCAGACTTTGCGGCGAGCTTGCACGGCACAATAGCCCCAACTCTTTTTTGGAGCTATCGCCCAGCAGGTCTATCACTTCCAAGTCCAAAGCATGAGCCAGCGCATGATTGACACCGCCGATCGCAGCATCGAAGTTTGTGTGCATGCTAATCAGGGAAATCTTATGCTCTATCATCTTGATGATATTGGGATTACTGATATTTCTAAGCGGTTGAAAGATCAATGGATGGTGGGTGAGAATGAGGTCAAATCCATGCTCGATCGCATAATCTATCCCCATCGCTCCCGCATCGAGTGCTATCAACACTTTTTTGACAACTCTCTCGGGCTCGCCGATGAGAATGCCAACGTTATCCCAATCCTGCGCAAGCTCTTTAGGCGCATACTTTTCAAGCTGTATCAACAAGTCTTTTAATTTCACGCTACCATCTCCTGCCTATTGATAGAGGAATCTCTTAATCTTTTGAGTAGGTGTCTTTTCGAAGGGCTCTTTTTGCTCGATGATCTTATGCACGCGAGCAAAGGAAGCAACGTTTGAATTCAAGAATTCCTTCAATTCGATGAGGTGTTTTTCCATGAACTTCTCATATTGCACCCCTCCAAACATCGTCACGTGATGCTTTTTCTCCAAGACTTCCTGATTGAAAAAGACACGTGCAACAATGTTCCCATCGCTTTCATAGACAAGGGATTCGAGCACTGTATCATATTCATTGATCTTTGCTTCCAGCTCTTCGGCATAGATGTTATCACCATTAGGGCCGATGATCACATTTTTGATCCTGCCTTTGATATAGAGATAGTTCTTTTTGGTGAGCAATCCCAAGTCTCCTGTGCGGAAGAAGCCATCCTTGGTAAAAGATTGAGCCGTAAGCTCTTTATCTTTGTAATAGCCCTTCATGACGGTGGGACCTTTAACTTGGATCTCGCCGACTTTTGTTTTGGGATCAGGATCAGCAATGCGCACTTCAAGCTCGGGAATGATCACACCCGTAGCGCGGAACTTCACCACCGCAGGACTGCATCCCGCAATCAGCGGCGAGGTCTCTGTGAGCCCATAACCGATGGCATAAGGGAAGCCTGCATCGTTGAGAAAGAGCTCCACATCATGAGCCAAAAGCGCACCACCGATGCCGAAGAAATGCAATTCTCCACCAAAGGTTTTCATCAGCTTTTTGCCGGCTACTTTGTGCAGCATCTTCCGCGTGGGCGGGAACTTATATAACTGTCTCATCACAGGATTTGCCGTCAACTGAGGATATATCTGCAGTTTATATATCTTTTCGATGATCAAAGGAACGGTGAGCATCATCGTTGGTCTGATCTTCTGCATTGCAGGAACGAGAATCCTCGCCGTCGGCGGTTTATCCAGATAGTAAACACATGCACCTTTGAGCATTGGGATCAAAAAGCCGATGGTGCATTCATAGGTGTGTGAAAGTGGCAAAATAGAGAGCAAACGATCATATTGATCCACTTTCTGGATTTGAAGCGTGAGCCAAGTATCTTTGACGAGGTTTTTATGCGTCAAGACCACGCCCTTTGGGTTACCCGTCGTGCCGGAGGTATAGATAATCGCAGCGACATCTTCCTCTTCCGGCTCGGTGCCAAAAAGTCCGACCGCTTCCATGGCTTTGTTCCTGAACCTCAAAAAGACATTTTTCGTATCCTGCAGATATTCCGCAAGCTTATCTTTTGTGAGATTTGCATCCACAGGACTGAGATTGTCCAAAAGAAAGATTTGTGGATCCTGTTCAAGATCAGAATAGCCAACCTTATCGTAATGCGTGTTGGAGACAAAAATTGCCTTCGAGCCGCTATGCCTGAGGATTTGTCTTATTTCATTTACGTGGAAATCCACGAGAATGGGGACAACGATTGCACCCATGCTCGTGATCGCAAAATAGACAATACCCCAATTGGGCATGTTTTGACCGAGAAGAGCAACTCTGTCGCCTTTACGAATACCATATTCGCGCAACATTAGGATAACATGATCAATCGATTCTCCGAGTTGAGAATAGCTGATCGGTTCGCCTTCTACCATGGAAAGTGCCGGTCTTTCACCGAAAGTAGCGATGGTGTTTTGGATCATCGCTTTCAATGTAAATGTTTTTGGTTCCATCACGACAAACTCCTTGTTTTCTTTTACTATAATGCTTTGATAATCTGATGCTTCAGACAACAAAACACGATTGAGGCAGAATAATTAAAGCTCATTTTAAGTAAAGATAAATCTTCTTAAGACAAAGAAAGATTGACAAAAGCAGGCAAAATATTGAGCTTGATTCATGATTAAAATATAGATATAAAAGAGGAAAACAATGAAACTCACCATCTGGAGCTGGAACGTAAACGGACTGAGAGCCATAATTAATAAAGACTTCACAAAGATCATCGCCCGCGAAAACCCCGACATCTTGGGCATACAAGAGACAAAACTGCAAGCCCATCAGATTCCTGCAGAGCTCAGCGAACTGAAAGACTATCATGACTTTTGGTCACACGGCGAGCGCAAAGGCTATTCCGGAACCGCCATCTTCTCCAAAGAAAAACCTCTGAATTTTGACGAGAAATATAACACCCACGAATTTGACATCGAAGGCAGAATAAACATCGCCGAATATGATGATTTCATTTTGTTTAACATCTATTTCCCCAACGGACAGCAAAGCGAAGAAAGACTGGATTATAAGCTCAGATTCTATGAGCGCAGCTTTGAGGTGATGCAAGAAATGCGTGCCAAAGGCAAAGCCGTGCTCGTTGGCGGAGACTATAACACAGCGCACCAGCCTATCGACCTTGCACGTCCCAAAGAGAATGAAAACACTTCAGGATTTCTAAGAATTGAAAGAGACTGGCTGGATAAGATTGTCGAACACGGCTGGGCGGATACCTTCAGGCATTTCAACCCGCAGCCGGATGAATATTCTTGGTGGAGCTATCGAGCCGGAGCGCGCGCCCGAAACGTGGGCTGGAGGATTGACTATTTCTTTGTTAATCAGGAACATCTCGGCATCGTGAAAAAGGCGGGAATCAGACAGGATATCATGGGCTCTGACCATTGCCCCGTTTATGTGGAGATTGAGATATAAAGCGGAATGTGCGGGGTCTGATTTAGTTTTAGCTTGTATTTATGCCGTTTGTGGCAACAAGATGATGCACACCCCAGACAAGAAAGTGGCAACAAGATCTTGCACACCCCAAACGAAGAAGTGGCAATGGGGACGTTCCCACACCAAAAAGCGGAGCTTAAGCCCTAAAAATTATATCTCAGGCTGAGCATATCATCCTCAAAGCGCAGCCTCAAACCCTCTTTTTGATCCTCAAAATCCACCAAATGGGCATCCACATAAGCATCTATCATGCTGAGCACCGTAGTGACACCAATCCACCATATATTGCTGTTACGCCTTTCTTTATAAGACTCATATTCCGCCTTATAATAACTCTGCAAAGCAGGGTCGCCATCTTTCATCAATCTCTTGTTATTCTGAGCCTTATTATCCTGAATAACAGTATTTACGATCAGATAGCTCTGTACGCCAAGCACCAATCCGGCTTTGAGATATGCACCGTTATAGACCTGTCCCCCACCGGGAACGAGCACGGAATATAGCATTGCCTTATTTGGATTTGCAAAAGCAGAGCCAAGGCAAAGAAACAGCATTATGATAGATATTTTTTTCACGAAAACTCCATGGATGTAGTAAGTTCCACTAAGATCAAAAGCGGATGGCTGTCAAGCACGATGTTTGCCGCCGTCGGAGCATGACGATTTAGCGATTTAAGGATTTAGCGATTTAACGAGGGAAAAAACGAAAAACACATCGGCAATTTTAGTGATTTTTCCCGCCATTATTGTCCTTTTTCCACGCCTTCCTTACTGGGTTCTGGTCATGATATGGTCATGATGTGGTCATGGGCATGAGCATATCATAAGCGCACGTTGAGCTGAACCTAATAAGGAAGCAGGGGCTTAAATGAAAGAATGACCGAGAGATAGCCTTAGATAAATCGGACAAAAATGAAGACGATCAAAGCTCTTTCATGGCGTTTCGCACTTTTTCGATGTTTTCTTCCTGAATTTTGGCGATGCGAAAGTCGTGATTAAAATATAAAACATAGCCTTGATGGGCTGCCTGATAACATTTCAGGGCGTCTTCATAATCCTTTTTGAGAAAACAGATATCTCCCAGACGAACGATGCAGGAAAGAAAGCGCGGATGGCTTTTGCTGTGCACACGCTTAAAATCGCTCATGGAAATGAGCAACATCTCTTCTGCGAGATCAAGATTGCCGAGTTGAATGTACACCATCGCCAGATTATGGCGGATCAGGGCATGATATTCCACATAGTGCACATGCGGCCATGAGGTGAAATATCTATAGGCAAGTTTTCCATAAGCCAAGGCTTTTTTGGGCTCGCCGCGATCAAGGAACAAGAGGCAGAGCGTATTAAGTCTATCTGCGACATCAGAACTGCCCGGAGAACGCTTTGCTTCCAGTCTCAAGGAACGTCTCAACAGTTTTTCTGCCTCCTCAAATCTTCCCATGTCCTTATACAATCTGCCGAGGTTGTTGATGATGTCCGAAAGCATCGTTTCATCCCTTCCGGCGAACCTTGCATGTGCCTTATATATCATATTATAAATGGGTTCTGCCGTGTCATAGAACTGGGCAAAGTGATAGAAAATTCCCAGCCAAAAGAGGCGTTCGATATGCTGTGGACTGCCGAAACCGTGGTATATTCCGGCAATGAGCGTTGATTTTCGTTGATAGAAAAGCGCTTTATACCAGTTGTTTTTGTTTCTGTGATATAGCGCCGCCTTATGATAATCCTCCTGAGCTTGGGAAAGATTGCCACCTTTTTCGTGGTGATAGGCAATTTCATCCATGTGTGCGCTCAAATCGCCGCCAAAGAATGAGGATATCACGCTCGCCGCAGTTTTGTGTAAGTCCTGCGCCTGTTTGGCAAGCATTCTCTCATAGACGACATCGCGGATAACGATGTGCCCAAAAGAATATATGTCCTCGCGCAGCTTTTTCCAGAGCATGAGTTGAACGCCTTGATTTAGCTCTTCATCCAATCGCTTTTCCATCATGCCGGCAAGGAGGTTGATATTGAAGTTATTGCCTAAGATTGCAGCACAATACAGGCATTTTTGCAAGGACTTATCGAGGCTATCTATGCGCGAATTGATCGCATCACTGATGTTGAAAATTGTTTGATTAAGTTGAGAGTTTCCGCCGCCCTCAGCAAAACCTCGTTCCAGATAGCCAAAGCCCAATTGCTCTAAAAACAGAGGGTTACCATCGGATTTTTGGATGATTTCCTGCAAAAATGGTTCTTGCTTAACCTCTTTATTGATAATGTTTTCCAAGAGCTGGGTGGACTGACTTTCATCCAGCCCCTCCAAGTGTATTTCATGTTTGATGAAATCTTCAAGATGAAGATCAAATGTTTGTCCTTGATCGAGATACCTGCTCGTTGCGATGATGAAAGTGCCGTGAGTTTGCTCTATATGTATGCTACGCAGATAGTCCGCTAAGTCTTTATCCAGCCACTGAATATCGTCAAATAAGACCAAGACTTCACGGTCTTTGATGAGTGCTGCCAAAAAGCCTGAGAATGCTCTTTTTTGGAGGCTTTCACGCTCCGCCGGGGACTCTTTTTCAAACTTGCTTTCAGGATAGGAAATATCTAACAAGCCCGCTAATGCTTCTTTGAGCAAGTTCTCTTCCGGATTTGGCCAATTTAGCTTTGCCAAGCTCTGTTCATAACTTGCTAAAGCTTCGGCATTGGTGAGACTATCGCCTATTTTGAAATAAGAATCAACGAGCTGGCGCAGGCCAAAGAGCCCGAAATGGGTTTCTCTGTATCCCGCAAGGAAAATCTTGTTTACTCCCTGCGTTTTATTATAGAATTCCCAAGCGAGTCTGCTCTTGCCTTGACCGGCGTGTCCATGGATGTAAACGATATGATTGTTGCACGTTAGCCGACCATATTCAAAGAGGGTTTTGATGCTGTTAAGTTCCTTTTCCCTGCCCACAAAAGGGCTGCTGAAAAACAGTTCATGCTTTTTCTTGCGTCCATTGAGGATGTATGTCTTTGTCGGCAGATCAGATGATGCCGGCTGAGTACTACGCTGAGGATGGATGAGATATTCGCCTTGCGCCTCTTTGAAAGTATTGTGATCACAGAGTATTTCACCGGCTTTGGCGCGTGTTGCCAGCGAGGAAGCAAGGTTCATCGTGCGCCCCAAAGCCGTGTATTCCGAGATTTGACCAATGCCCACTTTGCCCACATAGCTATATCCACTGCTGATTCCAACCGCCATATCTACATCACTTTCCAAGAATGATAGCGAAAACTCACAAGCTTGGGAAATGCTGAGCCCGCTGCTTTTTGGTGCGCCGAAGATCAATACCGCCATGGCACCCTTATCAGTGTAGTCTATCTTGTTGATAAAGCCATCATTGTCTCTTGCAAAGCGATTCAGGTTCTTTATACAGCGTATTTTGTGTCTGGCATTATGGATATTAACAAAAACGGCGACGATGGGGCGCACTTCGTTGTCCACCGTGATATGTCTATGCTGCGCTTGGTTGAAGCGAGCTTTTATCTCCAAAAGAGAATCCGGTGGCTGAAGGGAAAAGTTCTCTTCGGGCGGATATTTGCTTGCTCGTGGGAAAGCCGAGAAAAGCTCTATATGCTCGAGAGAAGCGAGGGTGATTGCATGTTTGAGCTTCTTTTTTGAGAGTATGCTCAGCTCAATCATGGGATCACCAAAAAACAGGTATTCACTCTGGAATTCAGTGTTTATGATCCCCCACTCAATATCCCCAAAAGCAATTGTTTCACGCATGGCGAGGCTGATCGTGCTGCCGTTTACCTTCAGCGGGGGAAGTGCGGCAAGATGGCTGCGAATCTCACTGATGGCGTTTTGCATGGGAAGAGGGTCTTCCGTCTCAAATATGCAGCAAATGGCGTCGCCGATGAAGAGATTGACAAAGCCGCCGTGTTTGTAGATGGACTTGATGGGAGCTTGCAGGATGTCGTCCAAGAGCCGCGCCACATAATCAACGCCGTGTAAGCCGGACATCTGCATCTTTTCCACGATTTGGGTGAAATCTATTAGGTCTAAGAGCAAAACAAAGCCGCGCAGGGTGCCGCTCATCTGCCCTGCCGCATACTTTTCTAAGATAAACTCGGGAGTGTATCTGATCATTCTAAATAAGTCACCTTTGCTCTTTTGAGTGTATTGATCGAGCCACATATTGGAACTCTGTAATCGCGAGAAAAATACAATCTCTGCTGTTCATAGATTATGTTTCACACACCTTTGAGGGACTTTGATTTCTGTCAAGTTTTATGCCAAAGAAAAGCGGTTGAGAGAGTCCCAACCGCTATTATATCTTTTTATGTGTTCAAAGAAGCTCTGCTTTATAAGAATCAAAGCACGGTGGTCTTCTTGCTGAGCTTGGTCTTTCCGTCGATCTTCACGCGGATGAAATAGATGCCGGAAGAGACTCGTTTGTTATTTGCGTCTTTCATATCCCAGTCATATTTGAAACTGGCTTCGCTCTTTGTTCCCAGCCCTGATATGCTGCGAATCTTTTGTCCGCGCAGGTTGTAGATTACCACTTCATGTTGAATATGAGGCGGAGTGTCTAACTTGAGCTGAATATGACTGTGCGCAGGATTGGGATAGCAGCTAAGCGCAATGTCTTTCACGCTCGGGATGTGATCGTCTTCATTTGAAACATAGCCGGTGAATTTCTTAAAGCTCACATTTCCCCAGCCGGAATAAGGCAAACCGGAGGTGTTTTCAAAGAGCACCACCGGGAAGGAGGTGTCACCTGTATCCGGCGAAACATTGAGGCTGATAGAGCAGTTTTCCGGCACTGAATTGTCGTCTAAGTGGTATGGGATATGATGACCATAGTAATAAGGCTCTCCGTAGTCATTGCCTGGCTCCCACCAAAGCTTGTTTATGGAAACCTCGTTGTCGGTCACATAAGCACAATAAAATGTGTTGTCATGATCTCCCCAAGAAGGTCTCGTGCTAAGCGAGGCACCGGTGAATTCATGCTCAGCAGTAAATGACCCGATGATATCAAATGTCATATTTTGTAGATTGATGAGCATGAGCTGAAGAACATAATAGTTTTCAACACTACCGGCATAAGAGGACAGCACAATTAGCGTGTTCTCGTCTGAAAAGATCAGATCCTCGATCTTGTAATGAGCTTCGGCATCGTAACGCTTGGCTATATAAAAATAGTTGAGCGTGGTGAGGTCTCGAAGATTCCCGGAGCCATTGTCGTAGAGAATGCTGTTATTGTGGACAAAGGCATATTTGTTTTCGCAGGTGGCAAAGATCTTTTTCTGAGTAGCTCTGGTGCTCACCACCTTCTCATTTACTATGGGAGGCCTTTGCCCGGCTTGACTTATAAGGTTTATCCCGTGATCGAAAACATAGCTAAAGAGTGGGGTACCAAATTCGATTGAGTAAGTTGGTTCAAGTAAGCGCAAATCTGAGTGCATCTCATATTTATAGCCCGACCCGCTACCGTTTGCACCGGGATAGTTTTGGGCTTGCATTGTAATGCCGAGGATAGGGTCTTCTATTGCCGGTGCTGTTATAAGCCCGCCACACATATCAATTTCCACATCCCAAATTCCGCTATTGGAGGGGTATTCGTTATCATTTCCACTACGATGCATATAGCCTTTCCTATTTTGATATACATTTCCCATCACAATGATCTTACCCCTTTCCTTGTAAGGATTGGCTTCCGGCCAGAGGGGATTGTAATATGGCAAATCGAGATTTGCAGGCCATGGCTCGGCTGCTGTGGGAGGATATTTGTGACGATGGATGTCAATGTTTTCATAGAGAACTTGCTCGTCATCCACTTGCATATATGTTGCTGGTGTAGAGGGGTGAGGATGCTGATATTCAAAAGTGAAGAGTCCTGTGCGCTGCCCTGTGCCCATGGCATAGATATTTGCATAGATATAGCCGGGGTTATTGTCTGCACGACAGAAAGGATGGATACGCTGGTTTGTAATAGGGTGTTTATAGCCGTAGGCGATCACCACATTTCTCTCGCTGATCAAGTTTACAGAATCAACATTATTTGTATTTACATCCTCGCCGGCAGCGGTATTGACTAAGGTGATATCGCCAATTATCTTGATATCCCCGCTTGCGCTAATATTATGGTGACCACTAAAGTTACCTTTCAGCCAAAGCTCGGCATTTACAAAGATATTTTTCTGCCCTGAACTTATACTAAACGGAAACCAAAGCGTATCCTGAACCGTGTAGCTATTTGTGTAAAGTAGCGTAGAGGAAGCATCGGGCGGATAGCTGTCATAGACATCTGCTTCCACAGTTCTTGGCGACAAAACAAAGCCTTCCATGGCCGTTATTTGATTGTCTTGGTAATCGAGATAAACAATAGTTTTATCAGGATTATTATAATTGATAATTGTGCCGTATGCACGCATCGGATTGCCGCCGCTCATGCCATTAAAGATTTGTTCTTCGTGATATCCTTTTACAAAGACAGCACTCTGGTCAATATCATCAGGGCATATCATTTCTCCTCCGCATATTACCGGAGCTTGGAACATGCCGGGGAAAGCGTTGGAGTGTAGGACTAAGAAGTCACCACGATTGCAAGCGGGAGCATCAAGACTATTGCCTAAAGACCAATAAAGGGGGGTGTCGTTCATCGACTTATCATGCTCACGGAAGTCGCCGTAAGGCAGATTGCGGATGTCGTTGGTTCCATCTTTCGTAAATTCATATTGAATGCGCTCAGGATAAGGCTGATCGATCTTGAAGAGATATTCCTCGTTAGCACGGCTGAAAGGATATGGGGCTAAGTCGGTGCCGAGAGTGTAATCGGTATCGGGTAGTTCTTCGGCGAGCAAAGCACCCTCTGAAGGAGTTATTTTATAGCGCGAATTGCCTATGGAAAGCACGATGTAGCCGTCAAGCTCGCTGATTACGGGCTTGTGTATCCAAATCTTATCGTCGGGAACGGGCACTATGTGTTGCTGCCAGTTTGCACCCATGTCAAAACTGTAATGTAAGTTTACAGCAACAATTTGATCAAAATAGTTTGTTTCTTGAGGCTCAACTATCTGCGCCTCTGCATAGATAAATATCTCGCTACCGTAATAGATGGCAAGATCGTCGGCAAATACAGACTTGTAGTCAGTTGCATTTGCGAAGCTTATGCTGGTGAAAAGAAAGATCATTGCCAAGATAATCAGGCTTGGCACCCGGCGATTCGTTTTCATTTCTGTTTCTCCTATTGAAAATTGTGCTATATCGAAATAAGAATGCAAGAATTGTGCCAATTGTATGAATATCATCTAATTGGATGGATGTGACTTCTTGATTTTGTGGGTGATTTGATGGAAAAGGGTGTTTCTTGAGCCTCTAAGACAGAATATGCGTCTATATATGTTGATTATCAGTAAGTTAACCGCATCTCTCCCATGCCTTCCTTATTGGGTTCTGGTCATGATGTGGTCATGATATGGTCATGGGCATGAGCACATCATGAGCGCACGCAAAGCGGAAACCTATAGGGAAGAAGCTGGAGAATATGGTGATACTTGCCTTTCTTTTAGTCTTTCCCAATTGAATTAATTAATGCAAAAAGGGCTGCCTTTTTTAGGGGCAGCCCATATCGCTTGTGAGCTTACGCTCTGATTGTTTATTATTTCATCATTATCATCTTCTTGGTGGAGCTATATCTACCCGATTGCATTCTATAGAGATAGGTGCCGGAAGATACGCTGCGCCCCATGCTGTCACGACCGTCCCAAACAACGCTGTGGCTGCCGGCAAGCATCTCGCTTTCAACAAGCTTTCTGATCATTTGACCGCGCATGTTGTAGATATAGATGCTGACTCTGCCTGCATCCTTGAGATGGAAGGAGATTGTCGTTTCAGGGTTGAAGGGGTTTGGATAGTTCGGCAAAAGCTGAGTTTGAACAACTTCGACGAGATCGGAGCTTGATACAGGCTCCATGTCGATATTAAGCTCGACGCTTTCACCGCCCGTGATTGTGATGTTTTCGATTGTGATTGTGGTATATTCCTCGTGAGAAGCTGTGATCGTGTATTCACCGGCGAGTAGCGAGAAGCTGTAATATCCGTTATTGTCGGTGAGGGTATTGATCTCAGCATTGATGGAGACGAGCACTCCGCTGATGGGAGTATCCTCGACGGCGTTTCTCACGTAACCGGAAAGCGTGCCATACATCTCTTCTTTTTCGAGTTCGTTCGTGAAAACGGCATCTGAGATGATTCCGGCGTTATATATTGCTTTAATTGCCCAGAGATAGCTGCCGTCGGCGAGATCGAGCCAAGCTTCGTCCACATAGTCATAAGAAACTATGTAATCGTCGGTGAGCAAGGTCCAGGCGCTTTCGTTGTCTTCTTGACCCACGCTGAGACGCCATAATTTGTAGCCGATTTCCGCACGGTTTGTCTGAGTCTGCTGAGCTCTGTGAGAGTTATCATCACTCAGAGACAGGGCTGGGGCATAATCGGGAACGGGGGCGTTCCACTGGATGGTGACGGCGGTATGGATGGGATTGATCATCGCGCTTGCATTCGTGGGCATGTAGGCGATCTCGTTGAGAACAACATCACCCAAGTTCAGGGATTGGCTTCCCAAATCAATGTCTTCGGAGATGCTCTCATAGCCTGCTTTCGTGACGGTTACTGCATAGCTATGGTTTGCATAGGCGAGTACGCTGAATTGTCCAGTTGCATCGGTCTGGAAACTGAATTCCATGAAACCGGTGACATCGATGTTCACTCCTGCAAGTCCTGCGCCCGTGTCGCTGCCGAGTATCCTGCCGCTAACTGTAACCTGTGGCAAGCTTTCCAGCTCGATATTGAGGTTAGTGGTCTGGCTGGGGAGGATCACGAAGCTGAGCGATTCGCTGGCTTCGTAGTAGATGTGGCTCACGACGACCGTGTGAGGGCCGGGAGCGAGGTTGAGGCTGTAGGCACCGGTGCTGCTCGAGGTGGTCGTGTGTTGGTTGTCCACCATGATGAGGGCGTCGGTGATGGGGCTATTATCAGCACTGTCGAGGATGAATCCTGCCATGATTCCGGCGCTGTTGGATTTAGTGAGGATGCCGGAGAAGATGGGCTCGGAGATCACGCCTGCGTTGTAGATGGCTTTTGTTGCCCAGAAATAGTCTCCGTCGGGCAAGCCGGCCCATGCGCTATCCACAAGGTTTGTGGTGGTGATGGTTTCAGGGGTGATGAGGCTCCAGAGTGTTTCGTCTGCCTGATCTGCACTGCTGAGTCGCCATACTTTGTATCCGATGTTGTTTTGAGGATCGGGGGCGCCGATGCTGAGTTCAACTGCCGTGTAGCTGTCGTTGATGGCTGCGGTGAGGTCTGAGGGCTGGTAAGCGATCTCATAGAGGGTGATCTCGCCCAGTGCGAGGTCTGTGTAGCCTATCTCGAGTTCGCCGCTGAAGCTTTCGTAGCCTGCTTTGCTGAGCGTGAAGTCGTATGTGTGTCCGGCATAGGCGAGGCCGCTGAAGCTACCGTCTGCGGCTGTTTGCAGGTTGTAGTCCATGAAGCCTGTGACGGCTATATCAACTCCTGCTAAGCCTTGACCTGTGTCGCTGGCGAGCACTGTGCCGCTGACCATGACTCTGGGTAGGCTCTCAAGCTCGATATTAAGCTCTGTGGTCATTTCAGGGAAGATGACAAAGCTTAGTGCTTCGCTGTCTTCATAGTATGTATGTGTTACGACGAGACTGTGAGGCCCGGGCGCAAGGTTTATGCTATATGCGCCCGTGTTGTCTGAGACTGTGGTATATTCATCGTCAACGGTGATGATTGCGCCGATAATCGGGCTGTTGTCTGCTTCATCGAGGATAAAGCCGGCGAGCAATCCATTGGTATTGGACTTGGTGAGTGTATTCGAGAAGACAGGCTCTGCGGTGACGCCACCCGTGTAGATGGCTTTGATAGCCCAGAGATAGTCGTCATCTTCGAGCATTTGCCAGTCTTCATCGATGTAGCTGCCTTGGTCGTTATTCGCAATGCCAATCCAATCCCAGTGTTCTTCACCTAAGACTTGATCTGCTACTGACATACGCCAGACTTGATATGATTCAAGACCGCGGGTTGTAGGGGCATTCCATGTGAGACCTACAGCCGTGTAGCTTTCATTGATGCTTGCCGTGAGGGCTGAGGGCTGGTAGGCGGTTTCGTAGAGGGTGATGTTGCCCAAGTTCAAGGGCTGGTTCCCCACCTCGAGTTCGCCACTGAAACTCTCATAGCCTGCTTTGCTGAGTGTGAAGTTATAGGTATATCCTGCATAGGCAAGAACGCTGAAGCTACCGTCTGCATCGGTTTGCAGGTTGTAGTCCATGAAGCCGGTGACAGAGATGTCAACTCCTGCAAGACCCGCTCCCGTGTCGCTGGCGAGAACTGTGCCGCTGACCATGGCTTGGGGCAGGCTTTCAAGTTCTATATTGAGCTGTGTAGTCATTTCAGGGAAGATGACAAAGCTAAGTGCTTCGCTGTCTTCATAGTATGTATGTGTTACGACAACCGAGTGAGGGCCGGGCGCAAGGTTTATGCTATATGCACCGGTGTTGTCTGAGACTGTGGTATATTCATCGTCAACTGTGATGATTGCGCCGATAATCGGGCTGTTGTCTGCTTCGTCGAGGATGAAACCGGCAAGCTGTCCGTTGGTGCCGGACTTGATGAGGGTGTTCGAGAAGATGGGCTCTGCAACCACGCCTGCGGTGTATTGAGCGAGCACAGCCCAGACATAGTCACCATCGGCAAGAGTTTGCCAAGCTTCATCGATGTAGCCGGTCTGACTGCTATCGACGTAATTCACCCACGTCCAATGCTCATCGTCTAAGTCTTGATCTGCTGCAGCCATGCGCCAGAGCTGGTAACCTTCAAGGCCGCGGGTTGCAGGGGCATTCCAAACGAGACCCACAGCTGTGTAGCTTTCATTGATGCTTGCTATGAGCTGTGAGGGCTGATAGGCAGTCTCATAGAGGGTTATCTCGCCCAAGTTCAGGGGCTGGTTCCCCACTTCGAGTTCGCCACTGAAACTCTCATAGCCTGCTTTGCTGAGCGTGAAGCTATAAGTGAATCCAGCATAGGCAAGAACATTGAAGCTACCGTCTGCATCGGTTTGCAGGTTGTAATCCATGAAACCGGTGACAGCGATGTCAACTCCTGCAAGACCTGCGCCGGTATCGCTGGCAAGCACTGTTCCGCTTACCATGACTTGGGGCAGGCTTTCAAGCTCGATGTTGAGCTGGGTGGTCATTTCAGGGAAGATGACAAAGCTTAGTGCTTCGCTGGTTTCGTAATAGGTGTGGTTTACAACGACCGTATGAGGGCCGGGTGCGAGGCTGATACTATATGCACCCGTGTTGTCTGAGACTGTGGTGAATTCACCGTCAACTGTGATGATTGCGCCGATAATCGGGCTGTTATCTGCTTCATCGAGGATAAATCCGGCGAGTAGTCCATTGGTATTGGACTTGGCAAGGGTGTTCGAGAAGATGGGCTCAGCGGTGACTCCTGCTGTATAGATGGCTTTGATTGCCCAGAGATAGTCGCCATCTTCGAGCGTTTGCCAAGCCTCATCGATGTAGTTTGTTTGATCATGATTAACGTAGCCGATCCAATCCCAGTGCTCTTCGCCTAAGGCTTGATCTGCTGATGCCATGCGCCAGACTTGATAAGCTTCCAGTCCGCGGATTGCAGGAGCGTTCCAGACGAGACCTACAGCTGTGTAGCTTTCGTTTATGCTTGCAATGAGGGCTGAAGGCTGATAAGCAGTCTCATAGAGGGTGATGTTGCCCAAGTTCAGGGGCTGGTCTCCCACTTGAAGCTCGCCGCTGAAGCTCTCATAACCTGCTTTGCTGAGCGTGAAGTTGTAGGTATATCCTGCATAGGCAAGAACGCTGAAGCTACCATCTGCGGCGGTTTGGAGGTCATAGTCCATGAAGCCGGTGACAGAGATGTCAACTCCTGCAAGACCTGCGCCTGTGTCGCTGGCGAGAATTGTTCCGCTCACCATGACTCTGGGTAGGCTCTCAAGCTCAATGTTGAGTTCTTTAGTCATTTCAGGGAAGATGACAAAGCTGAGTGCTTCGATTTCTTCATAGTATGTATGTGATACGCTGAGACTGTGAGGGCCGGGAGCCAAGCTGAGGCTGTATGCACCCGTATCACCCGAAACAGTCGTATACTCATTATCAACGGTGATGATTGCGCCGACAATCGGGCTGTTGTCTGCTTCATCGAGGATAAAGCCGGCGAGCAGTCCATCGGCGTTAGATTTGCTCAGCTCATTAGAGAAGATCGGCTCTGCAACCACTCCGGCGGTATATTGAGCAAGCACAGCCCAGACATAGTCGCCATCGTCAAGAGATTGCCAAACTTCATCAATGTAGCTGGTTTGACTGCTATCGACGTAGTTTACCCAAGTCCAATGTTCATCGTCCAAGTCTTGAGCTCCCGCAGCCATGCGCCAGATATGATAACCTTCCAGTCCGCGCACTGCAGGAGCGTTCCATGTGATGCCCACAGCAGTGTAGCTCTCATTGACAACTGCAACGAGATCAGTGGGCTGATAGGCATTCTCGGTGAGCACAAAGTGTCCGAGATCAATGTCATTGTTTTGAGCATGGAAAGAGCCATTTGCAGACTCATAACCTTGTTTTTCTATGCTGTAGTAGTATTGTTGATTTGCATATACGTGAACCGCAAAGTTGCCATCGGCATCGGTCTCCAGTTCATAATCTGCAAAACCTGTTATGGTAACGCTTGCGCTGGCAAGACCGCCTATTGTATCAGTTCCGCTCACGCTACCGCTTACGAGAACCTTGGGTAAAGATTGCAAAGCAAGATTAAGCGTCGTCGTAAGCTCTGGCAATATCACAAGATCCTGATCCTCAAGCCCTTGATAATATACATGATATGCGCTAAGGGTATGTGGTCCGGGCGACAAACCGATACTAAATGTACCATTTTGGTCACTTGTTGCGATAATGTCTTCATCAATTGTGATTGTGACACCGACAAGGGGCAACTCTGTCTCGCTGTCAAAAACGGTGCCTGCAAGAATTCCGGCTGCGTTGGACTTGGCGAGTGTATTCGAGAAGATGGGCTCAGATATTACGCCTGCTGTATAGATGGCTCTGACCGCCCAGAGATAGTCGTCGTCTTCAAGCGCCAGCCAGCTATCATCTGCATTAGTCGTAGCATTGATTGGAGTGGGTGTGAGTAGGCTCCACTGATTTTCGCTTGCTCGTTCACCATCTTTCAAACGCCATACTTGATAGCCTTCCAGTCCGCGAATTGCGGGGGCATCCCATGTGAGATTGACTGAGGTGTAGCTATCGTTCACCACAGCAACGAGATTTGAGGGTATGTAAGCATTTTCATAGAGGGTGATCGCACCGAGGTTCAGGGGCTGGTCTCCCACTTCGAGCTCGCCGCTGAAGCTTTCATAGCCTGCTTTGCTGAGTGTGAAGTTATAGCTGTGCCCTGCATAAGCGAGAACGCTGAAGCTTCCGTCTGCGATGGTCTGCAAGTTGTAGTCCATGAAGCCGGTGACGGTTATATCAACTCCTGCTAAGCCTTGGTCTGTATCGCTGGCGAGCACTGTTCCGCTTACCATTACTCGTGGCAGGCTCTCAAGTTCGATGTTGAGCGGGGTTGTCATTTCAGGGAAGACAACAAAGTCGGTCGCCTCGCTGGTTTTGTAATATGTATGGCTAACGACAACCGTGTGAGGGCCAGGTGCGAGACTGAGGTTGTATGCACCTGTATCACCTGAAACAGTTGTAAACTCACCGTCAACGGTAATAGATGCACCGATAATCGGACTGTTGTCAGCTTCATCGAGAATGAAGCCAGCAATGAGTCCGTCAGCATTGGACTTGGTGAGTGTATTCGAGAAGATGGGCTCTGCAACCACGCCGGCGGAATATTGAGCGAATACCGCCCAAACATAGTCACCGTCGGCAAGCGATTGCCAAGCTTCATCGATGTAGCTTGTCTGACTGCTATTGACGTAATCTACCCAATCCCAATGTTCATCATCCAGGTTTTGATTCTCTGCTGTCATGCGCCAGATCTGATATCCTTCGAGCCCACGAACTTGGGGGGCTTGCCAGACGAGGCCTACAGCAGTGTAGCTTTCATTAATAGATGCTAAGAGCACTGAGGGCTGATAAGCGGTTTCAACGAGAGTGATATTGCCCAAATTCAAGGGCTGGTCTCCTACTCCGAGTTCGCCACTAAAGCTTTCATAGCCGGCTTTGCTGAGTGTGTAGTTATAAGTGTGTCCTGCATAGGCAAGAACGCTGAAACTTCCATCCGCGGCAGTTTGCAGACTATAGTCTTTGAAACCGGTGATAGAGATATCAACTCCACCGAGACCTGCGCCGGTATCGCTGGCAAGAACTGTACCATTTACCATGACTCTGGGGAGGCTCTCAAGTTCGATATTAAGTTCCGTCGTCTCATCAGGAAGGATCACAAAGCTCATATCAATAAGCTCTTCATAATAAGTATGCGATACGCTGAGTCTGTGAGGTCCTGGAGCAAGACTGAGGCTGTATGCGCCCGTATCACTCGAAACAGCGGTTAATTCACCGTCGATAATGATAGTTGCGCCGACTATCGGGCTATTGTCTGCTTCATCGAGAATGAAACCGGCAAGTAGTCCATCAGCATTGGATTTGGTGAGAGCATTCGAGAAGATAGGATCAGAGACCACACCTGCTGTATAGATGGCTCTGACTGCCCAGAGATAGTCATCATCTTCGAGCGCCAGCCAGCTATCGTCTGCATTGGTCGTAGCATTGATTGGTGTGGGTGTGAGTAAGCTCCACTGATTTTCGCTTGCTCGTTCACCATCTTTCAAACGCCATACCTGATAGCCTTCCAGTCCGCGAATTGTGGGGGCATCCCATGTGAGATTGACTGAGGTATAGCTATCGTTCACCACAGCAACGAGATTTGAGGGTATGTAAGCATTTTCATAGAGGGTGATCGCGCCGAGGTTCAGGGGCTGGTCTCCCACTTCGAGCTCGCCGCTGAAGCTTTCGTAGCCTGCTTTGCTGAGTGTGAAGCTATAAGTGTGTCCGGCATAGGCGAGAACGCTGAAGCTTCCGTCTGCGGTGGTCTGCAAGTTGTAGTCCATGAAGCCGGTGACGGTTATATCAACTCCTGCAAGACCTGCTCCTGTGTCGCTGGCGAGCACTGTTCCGCTGACCATGACTCTCGGCAGGCTCTCAAGCTCGATGTTGAGCTCTGTGGTCATTTCAGGGAAGATGATGAAGTCGGTCCCTTCGCTGGTTTCGTAATAGGTGTGGCTCACGATGACCGTGTGAGGGCCAGGTGCGAGACTGAGGTTGTATGCACCTTCAGTACCTGAAATAGCCGTGTAAACTCCGTCCACTGTGATGCTTGCACCAACAATCGGACTGTTGTCTGCTTTATCAAGGATTAATCCTGTGAGCAGTCCATAAGTATCAGATTTGGTGAGTACGTTCGAGAAAATAGTCTCAGCACTTACACCTGCCGTATAGATAGCTTTGACCGCCCAGTAATAGTCTCCATTTTCAAGCATTTGCCAATCTTCATCAATGTAGCTTGTTTGATCATGATTCACATAACCGATATAGTCCCAGTATTCTTCGCCCAAGGCTTTATCTGCTGCTGTCATGCGCCAGACTTGATAGGATTCCAGTCCGCGAATTGCGGGGGCGTTCCATGTCAGGCCTACTGCAGTGTAACTTTCATTGATGCTTGCAATGAGTTGTGAGGGCTGATAGGCGATTTCATAGAGAGTGATATCACCAAGATTGAGCGCCGTGCGTCCTACTTCTAAGGTGCCGCTGAAGCTTTCATAGCCGGCTTTGCTGAGTGTGTAATTATAGCTGTGCCCTGCATAAGCAAGAATACTGAAGCTACCGTCTGCGATGGTCTGCAGGCTGTAGTCCATGAAGCCGGTGACGGTTATATCAACTCCTGCAAGACCTCCTCCTGTGTCGCTGGCGAGCACTGTTCCGCTTACCATGACTCTCGGCAAGCTCTCAAGTTCGATATTGAGCGCTGTGGTCATTTCAGGGAAGATGATGAAGTCGGTCCCTTCGCTGGTTTCGTAATAGGTGTGAGTAACAACAACCGAGTGAGGTCCGGGAACCAAGCTGATGCTGTATGCGCCTGTATCACTCGAAACAACCGCATACTCACCGTCAACGGTAATAGTTGCACCAACAATCGGGCTTTGATCTGACTCATTGAGAATGAATCCGGCAAGCAGTCCGTCAGCATTGGACTTGGTGAGTGTATTCGAGAAAATGGGCTCTGCGGTGACACCGGCTGTGTAGATAGCTTTGATAGCCCAGACATAGTCGCCATCTTCGAGGGTCGGCCAAGCTTCATCGACATAGCTTGTTTGGTCATGATTTACATAGCCGATAGAGTCCCAGTGCTCTTCGCCCAAGGCTTTATCTTCTGCCGTCATGCGCCAGACTTGATATGCCTCTAGTCCGCGAATTGCAGGGGCATTCCAGACGAGCCCTACCGCTGTGTAGCTTTCATTGACTGATGCAACAAGCTCCGAGGGCTGATAAGCAGTTTCATAGAGAGTGATCTCGCCTAAGTTCAAAGGTTGGTCTCCCACTGCAAGTTCGCTACTGTAGCTCTCGTAGCCCGCTTTGCTGAGTGTGAAGCTATAGGTGTATCCAGCGTAGGCAAGAATGCTGAAGCTTCCGTCAGTTGCGGTTTGGAGGCTGTAATCCATGAAGCCTGTGATAGATATGCCAACTCCTGCAAAACCTTCGCCTGTGTCGCTGGCAAGAACGATTCCGCTAACCAAGACTCTCGGCAGGCTTTCAAGCTCGATATTGAGATTGGTAGGTTGGTCAGGATAGACCACGAAGCCAAGTTCATCGCTATCTTCGTAATAAGTGTGACTTACGACCACCGTGTGAGGGCCTGGTGCCAAGCTAATGCGATATGCTCCATCCTCATCCGAAACAGCAATATGTTCGCCGTCAACTGTAATAGTTGCACCGACAATCGGGCTATTGTCTGCTTCATCTAAGATTAAGCCGGCAAGCAACCCATCGACATTAGACTTATACAATTCATTAGAGAATATAGGCTCGGAAACCACACCCGCAGTATAGATGGCTCTGACAGCCCAGAGGTAATCTCCATCAGGCAAGTCTGTCCAAACGTTATCCTCAAAGATAGAACTGACAACAAGTTCCGGCGTGAGCAAACTCCACTCATCTTCAGTGGCACGATCACCATCCTTCATACGCCAAACTTGATAGCCTTCGAGGCCGCGTATTTGCGGTGCGTCCCAAGTGAGTTCCACGGCCGTGTAACTATCATTGATAACTGCCGCAAGGCCTGAGGGCATATAGGCAATCTCTGTAAGGACAAAGTGTCCCAGATCAAGATTTGTGTTTTGAGCATGGAAAGTGCCGCCCGCAGACTCATAGCCATCTTTGCTGATCGCATAGGCATATTGTTTATCGACAAAGACCTGCACAGCAAAACCGCCATCGACATCGGTCTCCAGTTCGTAATCTGCAAAGCCTGTGATGCTGACAATTGCGCCGGCAAGACCGCCTTCGGTATCCGTTCCGCTCACACTGCCGCTGACGAGAATCTTAGGCAATGATTGCATAGCAAGATCGAGGACAGTTGTCTGATCTGGGAATACCACGACGCCGGGCTCTTCAAACTCTTCATAATACATATGTGTTGCGCTGAAGCTGTGAGGTCCGGGCGACAGGCTGATAACATATCTTCCAGTTTGATCGCTGGTTGTGCTATACTCTTCATCGATTGTGATGGTCACACCGGCGATGGGCAAGTCTGTCTCATCATCCAAGATTGTTCCCGAAAGTATGCCATCGGAATTGGATTTGCTCAACATATTAGAGAAGATCGCATCCGAGATCACTCCGGCGGGATATATTGCTTTCACCGCCCAGCCAAAGCTGCCGTCATCAAGAGTAGCCCAGCTTTCATCGACGAATTCCGTGGCGGTTATCGGCTCATCATTGAGCAGAGTCCAATTGTCTTCATCGTCTTCAAGTCCCTCGGAGAAGCGCCACAATTGATAGCCGGAAAGTCCGCGAATTGCCGGAGCATCCCAGCTGAGATTGACTGCAGTGTAATACTGATTAACTGTTGCAGTGAAAATTGAGGGCGGATAGGCGATCTCATAGAGGGTAATCTCACCCATATCAAGATCAATATCTGCTACGTTGATGCTGCCTTCAACAGCCACGTAGCCATCTTTCATAATCGTATAACTATAATCTTTGCCGGCATACACATCAAGTGCGAAGCTGCCATTTGCTGCCGTCTGAACCTCATAATCCATGAAGCCAAGGAAGCTCAAAATAGCTCCCTCAAGCCCTTCTCCGGTATCGCTGGCGAGGATTGTTCCTGAGACTTCTACTCTCGGCAAGGACTGCATCATGATAGACAAGTTCGTGGTTTCAGAAGGCCAGATGACAAACTCCTGTGCCTGAGTGGCATGGAAATATGTGTGCATCACACTGACCACATGCGGGCCGGGCGCCACTTCTATGCTATAGAAACCATCAACCTCACTTTCCGTTGCAAATTCACCGTCGATGCTAATCTGCGCACCGGCGATGGGCAGCTCGGTCTGGCTATCAAGAACAAAACCTGCCAGCAAGCCATCGGTATTGGATTTAATAAGTTCATTGGAGAATATGGGCTCTGAGACAATTTCTGCATCATAAACAACCTTGAGTGCCCAGAGATAACTACCGTCCGGCAAGTCAAGCCAATCGTCATCGACGAAAGCATTTCCCACAACTGTTTCGGGGGTTATCAAGTCCCACTCTCGTGGATTCTCCTCATCTCCGCTACTCAGACGCCAGATATCATAGCCGACAAGACTGCGACTATCGGTCACAGCCGAAGCTTTTGTCTCACGCGAATTCTTACTGCCTACAATACTCTCCGCAACTACATCGCCACCCGAAGAAGGTGCATCCCAATCAAGGGTGACTCCATCATATCGCGGATTGATCTCAGCTGTGAGATTTGAAGCAGGGAAGGCGATCTCGTTCAGAACGATGTTGCCTAACTGGATATCCTCCAGCCCTACTTCGATAAGATCCGCATAGGAGATATATCTGTCTGCGTGGATAT